>SKEY01000150.1_pt1 | contig 124800 bp, 109 predicted proteins | sample 4843871 | NCBI WGS metagenome assembly SKEY01 (sample SAMN11008797, study PRJNA524170) | human gut metagenome | biome: Human fecal sample; material: Feces; isolation source: fecal sample from pouch patient p36 | host: Homo sapiens | place: Israel: Tel-Aviv | collected 2016-12-04
ACAAACAGGTAGTTCGTTTTGCCTTCCTGATAATGTTCTTCCACATAGGCGTGTAAGGCATGGTATTCCTTGATTTCTTCACCCGCTTTCAAAAATTGAAATTTTTTCATTTCTCGAAACCGCTTCGCTGTACTTATTATACTGTCTGCTAATAGTATATGCAAGATGTCACTTTCAAAAACACAATTTTTTTTATTTTTTGAAAGCGGAAACTCAAGTTTTAGTATAATTGACAAATTAAATGGGATATGCTAACTTAGTATTAAGCATTACTTACATATAAAACGTTGCAATTATGGATGTTGTATGGGGAATATTATTAAGTTTATGTTATAGAAAGATTTTTTATGAAAAAGAAAATAATTGCAATGCTTACGGTGATTTGTTTATTATCAATGCTATTTTCAATATCTACTTTTGCATCAGATATAGATACAGTTCAATCTGAAAATCATCACTTTACTCAAGATGAAATGAGCAAACTGGTTGAACAGAATATTATATATCAAGAAGAGATTCCAGTTCAACTAACAGACACTAAAGCTAGAACTGTTGTTGAAGCTACAGTACGATTTAGGGTTCATTATGATAATACTAATGGATTAGCTTTTTCTACAGAAGTAATAGCTGTTGTAGGTGGTGGTACTTTTACAAAAACTGCACTTGTTACCATACCCTAAATATTGGAGGCATTTATGAGTGATTATAAAGAAATTTTAACTTCGGACCGTGTGTATAAAAAATACAAGTCTATCATCCCTGATACAAATGTATCTATTGATGACATCATACAAAAATTGTCACATTTTTATAAAATTTCAAAGGATACTTCTGAAAAGGGTAAGGAAATATTAGAATATTATAATGGAGTTGGATCTGTATATTCGATAGAACCTCCAATACCTCAGGATCTGATGAAGGTGACGAATGTTCCTGTGACATTGATGTACGTTAATCCTGCCACGAATCAATTTATACTAAGTGGTCAGTCAGAAAAATTCACTGAAAAAATTACGGCAGAAATCGTATTACTACGAGGATTGACAAAAGCGGAACATAATAGTAAAGAATTAGTATTTCATTATGTGGATACGATTAATCATTATTATAATTGAAGAAATATTCTCTTTACCAACACTCAATAGCCACCTTATATGTAAATGACAAAAAGTAACCGTCGCCCCGGGCAGCATATCCCCCTGCCATCCTGGGATTACGGTTACTTTTTAATTGATAAACTTATCACTTTTTATCTTCGTTCTTCCATCCACTCCAGCAGATCAGAAAATACCTGCTCACGATCCGTCTCATTGAGCAGTTCATGCCTGTCTCCTGCATACAGTCTGAGACTTACATCCTGGATCCCTGCTGCCTGATAGATCTCATAAACTTTTCTGACACCTTTTCCAAAATTACCTACAGGATCATCAGCTCCTGCCGTAAAAAGGATTGGCAGACTCTTCGGGATCATATAGATGCTTTCCTTCTTTTCCATCGCCATCATCCCCGTAAACATCCCGTAATACGCATTTACAGTGAACATAAAGGAGCAAAGGGGATCTGACACATACTCTTCCAGACGCTGCGGGTCACTGGTCACCCAGTCTGCTCTCGTCTGAGGATGCCTGTATTTTTTATTGAAAGCTCCAACCGCCATGCGGTCTACCAGTCTGCTCCGGTAATGCCAGCCGCGGAATGCAGCCATAAAACGGCACAGCCTTCTTCCTGATACAAGTGTATGATACGGCTTATCCGCAACTACTCCCATAAAGATCGCTCCGGCAAGTCCATTTCCATACATCTGCACATACTGCCGCAACAGACTTGATCCCATGCTATGTCCCAGCATAAAATACGGAACATCGGGATACTTCTTTGCTGTCCGCTGACGCAGAGTATGCATATCACCAATCAGACATGCATTTGCATACTTTTCATTGAAAAATCCATACTCTGACTTACTTTGCACAGACTTGCCATGACCCAGATGGTCATTCCCGACTACATAATATCCGTGGCTGCACAGAAATTCAGCAAACTCATCATATCTTTTAATGTATTCTACCATCCCGTGACACAACTGAACTACCGCCTTCACTTCTCCTTCCGGCTTCCATTCCATTGTATGGATCTCAGTATTACCATCCTTCGACGGAAAATAAAATTCATCTCTCATGATCTAATCATTACCTGTCATCTAATTTAATATACTCTCGATACGGTGCAAGTGGTTTATACGCCGGTCGTATGATCTTATCTACATTCTTAAGCTCTTCCAGTCTGTGAGCACTCCATCCTACGATACGTGCCGCTGCAAAGATTGGTGTATACAACGCCGGCGGAAGATCCAGCATACTATAAACCAGTCCGCTGTAAAAGTCCACATTGGCATTAACACCTTTATACATCTTACGCTTCTCCCCAATGATCTCCGGTGCCATATGCTCTACCTTTTCATACAGTGCATATTCTGCCTCATGACCTTTCTCCACTGCAAGCTGCTTTACAAAACGCTTGAATATCTCGGCACGGGGATCGGAAACGGAATAAACCGCATGCCCCATTCCATAGATCAGACCTTTTTTATCAAATGCCTGCTTATCCAGCAACGCCTCAAGATAGGCACGGATCTGATCATCATCACTCCAGTCCGTCAGTACAGACTTCATATCCTCGAACATCTGCGTTACTTTGATATTCGCCCCTCCATGCTTCGGACCTTTCAGGGATGCCATTGCCGCAGCGATGGTAGAATAAGTATCCGTACCGGAAGAGGTAACCACGTGCGTCGTAAAAGTGGAGTTATTACCACCGCCATGATCCATATGAAGTACCAGAGCCATATCAAGGATCTTCGCCTCTAACTCTGTATACTTTCTGTCCTCACGGAGCATCATCAGGATATTCTCTGCTGTGGAAAGCTTCGGATCCGGTGCATAGATATAAAGATCCTCTCCCATCCTGTAATTATATGCGTGATAACCGTAAACCATCAGCATCGGGAACTGGCTGATCAGGTTCAGACACTGACGCAGCACGTTCGGAATACTTGTATCATCCGCTTTCTCATCATAAGAATAAAGCTGAAGGATACTCCTCGTGATGCTGTTCATCATGTCACGGCTCGGTGCTTTCATGATAACATCACGCACAAAATTCGGAGGAAGCATACGGCGGTCAGCCATCATCTCCTGAAAGTGAGCCAGCTCTTCTTTATTCGGAAGTTCTCCGAACAGAAGTAAATATGCGGTCTCTTCATATCCCGGGTGCTTTGCATCAAGGAAACCTTTGACCAAATCCTTGATATTATAACCTCTATAATACAGGTTTCCTTCGCATGGAACGGATATACCATCCACGATCTTTGATGCACATACATCCGAAATATTCGTCAATCCGGCAAGTACACCCTTACCATTTAAATCACGAAGTCCTCTTTTTACTTCATACTTTGTATAAAGTTCTTTTTCAATCGCATTGTTCTTCTCACATTTGAGTGCAAGTTCTTCAATCTCAGGAGTGATGTCGAAAAATATGCTGTTAATATCTTTTGCCACGTACGTATTCCTCCTTCTCTCTGTCTCTTTTCCATGTATGACCTTTTTATTATACTAAAATAAGTCTTTTTATACAATTAACTGACTATTAAATCTTTATGAAATCATCAGCCTGAAAATTTTAGAAACGACATTCTGACAGCAGATCTGCCAGCTTCGCAAATTCTTCAAGGGTCAGTGCTTCACCCCTGATAGAAGCTCCACGCCCCAACGCTTCGATCGCAGCTTCTATTTCTTCCTTTGTATAGTCCAGTTCCGGTGAATTTTTCAGTCCGTTGGCAAGCGTTTTTCTTCTCTGATTAAAAGAAGCCCGGATCAGACGGAACATCAGCTTTTCATCCTCCACTGTGACCGGAGGATTTTCATAACGCTCCAGCCGGATCACCGCAGAACCGACTTTCGGCCTTGGCATAAAGCAGTTCGGAGGTACATTTGCCACAATATATGGCTTTGCGTAATATTGCACAGCAAGCGATAATGCACCATAATCTTTCGTCCCCGGACCGACCTGCATCCGGTCTGCCACTTCTTTCTGCACCATAACTGTAATGCTTTTGATCGGCACATGATTCTCAAACAAGCCCATAATGATCGGTGTCGTGATGTAATACGGAAGATTGGCAACGACCTTGATCGGCTTTCCTCCATTTTCTTCCTCTGCCAGTTTTGCGATATCGACTTTCAGTACATCATGATTGATGACCCGCACATTTTCATACTCTGAAAGGGTATCCTCCAGAATCGGGATCAGTGCCTTATCTATCTCTACTGCGATCACCTTTTTTGCCGCACAGGCAAGGTACTGGGTCATCGTTCCGATTCCGGGACCGATCTCCAGCACAACATCATCTTTTGTGATTTCTGCTGAACCGATGATCTTATCCAGTACATGCGTATCGATCAGAAAATTCTGTCCGAATTTTTTCTGAAATACAAAATTATATTTTTGCAGAACTTCGATTGTATTCTGCGGATTTCCAAGAGTTGGCTCTTTCATGTTCTCTCCTTTATTCAATGACCTGCTCTTTCAGCAGCCTGCTTTCATCGATCTGATAAAGCTGCTTTGCATTTTCCTCTGTCTGCCGGATGACTTCCTCCGCAGAGATCCCTTTCAATTCTGCAATTTTCTCTGCCACATAGGAAATGTAAAGCGAACAGTTTCTTTTGCCACGAAATGGTTCCGGGGCAAGATATGGGCAGTCCGTCTCAAGCACAATGGATTCTAACGGGATCTCCTGTACGGTTTCTTTTAGTTTCTTTGCATTCTTAAAAGTTACCACACCACCGACTCCGATAAAGTAACCCATTTTCACATACTCCTGTGCCATCTCCGGTGAATAGGAATAGCAGTGGATCACTCCGTTTCGATCTTTGCCGTACTTTTTCATGATCTCCATTGTATCTGCTGCCGCCTCCCGGCTGTGGATCATAACCGGTAACTTCTTTTCCCCTGCCAGTTCCAGCTGCCGGATAAACCAGTATTTCTGAAGATCATGTCCTTCTTTATCCCAGTAATAATCCAGTCCGATCTCTCCGATGGCAACGATTTTTTTTCTGTCGGCAAGTTCAGACATTCTCGCAAAATTCTCTTCATTTAAGTCACCCACTTCGTCCGGGTGAACCCCCACCGATCCATAGAGAAACGGATATTTTTCTGTCAGTTCGAGAATCTTATCCCAGGATGCAACGGTTGCTGCTGCATCTACGATCATCCCCACACCGCCTGCTTTCATTCCTGAAAGAAGTGCTTCCCGGTCTGCATCAAACTGCTCATCATCATAGTGTGCATGCGTATCAAATATCATCGCTGTCTTCTCCTAAATAAAATACTTTATAGAACATTTCCAGTGATTCAAATAACTCTTCTTTTGTCTTCTGCAATTCCTTGATCTTCAGCACACTGCCGATCTCATCAAAAGTAAAATCATCTTCTTTATGATCGACCTTCAGCTCTAAATTTCCATTTTCATCATAGACAACCATCAGGATTCCACCCACATCTGCCGTATAAAGCACGCACATGATCTGCAGTTCCTGCTTCACTTCTTCCGGAAGAGAATTAAATTCCGGGTTCAGATAAAATTTTCTCTCATATGCACTTGCCGCACATAATACCATTTCTTCATCCATTCCTGCTACTCCTTTTCTTTGAATATCCGTCCGGTATCCCGTCATTCCTTTTTACTGTGTCCCTTTGCTGTATCCTGCTGCTTTCTTCGGATCATTACATTTTACACGTATCCGTACACGCCCCGCACAGAGACTTCGCCGGCATAGACTTCTTCGATCGTTCCGTCTTCTTTCCGCACGATCAGCTCACCGGTCTTGTTAATTCCGAGTGCATGGGCAACATATTGCTCTTTCGCTCCAAGGATCATGACATCCCGGTCTTTATTTACAAGCAGTTCACTGTACTTCTCCATCAGTTGTGACAGATCTCCCGTCTCCATGAAAAGTGCATAATTCTCTTCCAGCCGCTTCATAATGGCAGCGATCAGAGGGGCTCTTTTCACCTTATGTCCACACTCCAGCCGCAGGGAAGTTGCATGCTCCCGGATCTCCTCAGGGAAATCCGTCAGATTGACATTGATCCCCACTCCGACTGTTACATGATTGATATAATCGATCTGCGTACTCATCTCAGTCAGGATTCCGACCAGTTTCTTACCATGAATGATAATATCATTGGGCCACTTGATCTGAATCTGCTGCTCTCCGCACACATCTTTGCAGTCCATAATTCCCTCTGCCACACTGCACGCCATAACCAGCGTCAGCATGGGGGCCTGGTTCGGAGTGATCTGCGGTCTTAATAAGATCGACATGGAAATGCTTTCTCCTGCCGGTGAATCCCATGACCTTCCCCGTCTGCCTCTTCCGGCTGTCTGCCTGTCGGCAACTGCCAGAGTGCCTTCCACTGCACCCTCATCTCCCAGTTGCTTGATCCGCAGATTCGTAGAATCTATTTCATCATAATAAACAATATTTTTCCCGGCCCACTTTGTATCCATCAGGCTTTCCAGTTCTTCCTTCGTCATCACATCCGGGCTGTCTATGATCCGGTATCCCTTATTCCGTACCGCTTCTACCTCATATCCTTCTTCCTGGAGCTGACGGATCACTTTCCATACTGCCGTCCTGGATACTCCAAATTTTTCACATAACTGCTGACCGGAAATATATCCGTCTGCCTCCCGGAGCATTTTTAAGATTTGTGCTTTCATTTTTACTTCCTCACAGACCATCTGCTTTTTTCAATAAAGATTCGCTATTCCTTATCCAAATGTGCCTGACACCACATAAGTGTCAGGCACATTATGATCCATTCTATCCGAATTTTAAAATTCTCCCAACGTTGCAACCATCACTGCCTTGATCGTATGCATTCTGTTCTCTGCCTCATCAAATACCTTAGACTGTGCAGACTCAAATACTTCATCCGTTACTTCCATATCCTTAACGCCGAATTTCTCATACATCGCTGCACCGATCTTCGTCTTCAGGTCATGGAATGCCGGCAGACAATGCAGGAAGATCGCACTTTCCTTCGCATTTGCCATCACTTCTTTTGTCACTTTATAAGGAGATAATTCTTTGATCCTCTTCTCCCATACTTCATCCGGCTCACCCATGGATACCCATACATCTGTATAAATAATATCTGCATCCTTTGTGCCTTCCTTTACATCCTCAGTCAGAGTGATCATTGCACCGGATTCTTTCGCATAACCTCGGCAGGTCGCTACCAGCTCTTCGTTCGGGAAATATTCTTTTGTCGTACATGCAACAAAATCCATTCCCAGCTTGGAGCAGGCGATCATCAGGGAATTACCCATATTGTATCTTGCATCACCCATATAGACCAGCTTCAGTCCTTTCAGTTCTCCGAAATTCTCGCGGATAGTCAGCATATCTGCAAGCATCTGCGTCGGATGGTACTCGTTGGTCAGACCATTCCACACCGGAACACCGGCATACTTTGCAAGATCTTCTACAATCTCCTGACCATATCCACGATACTCGATTCCGTCGAACATTCTTCCCAGAACTCTGGCAGTATCCTCAATGCTTTCCTTTTTACCGATCTGAGAACCTGACGGATCAAGATAGGTCGTTCCCATTCCCATATCATGTGCTGCCACTTCAAATGCACAGCGGGTTCTTGTACTGGTCTTCTCAAAGATCAGGGCTACATTCTTTCCACGGTAATGATCCACCGGAATTCCCTTTTTCTTCTTCTCTTTCAGATCTGCTGCCAGATCGATCAGATATGTGATCTCTTCCGGTGTAAAGTCTTTCAGTGTCAAAAAATTCCTTCCTTTTAAATTCATCTTACTGTCCCTTTCTATTCGTATCAATGTATGCATGAATCCCGGCAGCTCTGTCTGATCTGCCTGCTCTTCATATCTCTTTGCCACCTGTTCCCTCAGTTCATCCACTGTATAAATATGATACTTCGGAACTTTCATCAGCTTTGCTCCTGCCTCCAGCATGGCAAGATACAACAGCTTATCCGAAACTCCCGGTTTCAGCTTCAGAACCAGTCCCAGCTCTGCCTTTTCTATCTCCGAAAGATGCTTCGTCCGGTTTTCATACCAGACTTCTGCATGCTCCTGATCGATATAATAGATCAGACCTTCCAGTCCATACAGCATCCTTTTTGCATCATAATAGCCAATCTTCATATTCTGCCGGCTTTTCCTGCCGTCAAACTCAAGAATACTTCCCAGCCGGACTCTCGGTCCGATCCGGTAGATCTGTGCGTCCCCGGGCAGCTTTACCCTCGGCTCACGCCCCGGTCCATAAATCCGTATCTCAATAATATCCTTACAGCCCCGCTTTACGAGCGAACCAAGCGGCACATTGTTCACCACGCCACCGTCAATGTATCGCTTTCCACCCATTTTCTCATTCTTAAAACCTAAAAGATAAGCACTTGCAAGGAGAAAATCTTCCAGTCTTCCCTCAGGAATATCCTCAAGCCCTAAGTCCAGTTCTTTAAAATCGGTCAGTGAAAACGTGAGCAGATAAAACTCTTTCCCTGACTGCCTGATCTTTTCTTCATCGATCAGCTCTTTCAGCGGTGTCACATCGATCCCGCCTGCAGTCACGACCGACCAGATCTGCGAAAGTACATCCTTCACTTTATGCTCTCTCTCAAAAAGCCCTTCCATCCAGCCGTCATCTACATTCATGACCTTTGAAAATGTCATGCTCTTCCAGATGTCCTGTGCCTTTTTCAGATCATCCATACAGATCAAAGCACCATTCAATGCTCCTACGGATGTTCCCGCCACTGCATGGATCCGAATCCCGGCTTCTTTCAGTGCCTTCCACGCACCGATCTGATACGCACCTCTTGCACCGCCACCGTCCAGCACAACTCCATATTCTTTCTTCCGGTCAAGTAAAAGCTTCATTCTTTTCACCTCGGTCCACTGACGCTAGTATACTACAAAAATGCACTCAAATGCAACACTGCCTCCAACCGCCTTACTTTCCTCTCTATACTGCCGCCAGTGCCTTATTTTCTTCTCTGCCTTCCTGCCTCGAACATCAGGACCGCTGCCGCCACCGCTGCATTCAGCGACTCTGCTTTCCCGCACATCGGAATCCGGATCAGACAGTCTGCACATTCTGACACTTCATCTCTTAACCCATTTCCTTCATTTCCGATCAGGAATGCACAGCCTTCGGTATAATCTTCCTCATCATAAACATTTTTTCCGTTCAGATGTGCCGCATACGTTCTGATTCCCTGACTGCTCAGACTTTTCACTGCTGCCGGAAGATCTTTTACATAGAAAAACGGCATCCTGAAGACAGCTCCCATGGTCGAACGGATCACCTTGGGATTGTAGACATCCACACTGTCACTGCTCAGCAGGATTCCCGTTGCCCCGGCTGCCTCAGCGGTACGAAAGATCGTTCCCAGATTTCCCGGATCCTGCAGGTTGTCCAGCACGATCACGTGCGGAACTCTGATCTGATGGTTCTCCGGATTCTTCTCCTTTTCCCCGGATTTTTCTTCACACTTTAACGCACTTTTTCCGAGTACGTCTTCCATCGTATACTCCAGTCTTTTTACGACCGCTAAAATTCCCTGTGGATTTTTCGTATCCGATACATAAGAAAATACTGGATCTGAAAGAACTTCTGCAGGCATTCCCAACTCCCTGATATATGCAGGATTTTTGCGTTCAAAGCTCTCCGATATATACAGCCGTTCAATCCGCTCTTTCGGGATTTCTTCCACCATCCTCGGGCCTTCCACAAGAAAGATCCGCCTTTCATCTCTTAATCTGCTTTTCTTCTGAAGCTTCGCCAGCTCCTTGATCTGTGCATTTGACGTACTTGTAATCATTGTCCGTTCCTCTACTTTTCTTCTATCTTGATCTTTTCCAGGATTTTATTTGCTCCGATCAGAACCAGGATCACATTTCCCGGCAGTGGTGTCTGCGGATCAAAAGAGAGATCCATTTTTTCACCCTGCATGACTCCGACTACCGTGATCCCGTACTTCTTACGCACATCCAGCTCTGCAAGACTTTTTCCTTCCCATCTGCGTGGTACGGCTATCTCCACGATGCTGTAGTCATTGGAAAGCTCGATCCAGTCCACAAATTCATTTGCTACCATGCTTTTGGCAATCCGGCTGCCCATCTCGATCTCAGGATATACGACAGAATCCGCTCCTACTTTTTCCAGGATCGTTCCCTGAAGTTTATCTTTCGCCTTTGCAACAACCAGTGGAATCCCCATCTCTTTGCAAAGAAGTGTTGCCATAATATTGGCTTCAGGATGCTCTGAAACTGCCACAACAGCCCCGTCCAGATTTCTTGCTCCCAGAGCCTGCAGAGCATCCTTATCCGTTACGTCTGCCTTCATTGCATAAGAAACCTTATCTGAAATTTCCTGGATCTTCTCATAAGAATCATCGACTACCATGACATCGCACCCCATTTTTTCCAATGACAATGCCACGCTTCTTCCAAAACTTCCCAAACCAAGTACTGCAAATTGCTTATTCATATCTTTCCCCTTATCCAATCATAATTCTTCCTTCCGGGAGAGAACGGAAATGTGTCGTTCTCTCCGCCCTTCCGGCAAATACAAGTGCCATCGTCACCGGTCCGATCCGTCCGATATACATCAGGATCATCAGCACGACATGACTCGCCCTGCACAGAGACGGTGTCAGGTCGGCTGTCAACCCCACGGTTGCCATCGCTGAAGTCACCTCGTACATCAGATTCAGGAAATCCTGTCCCGGTTCTAAGATCGTAAGCACCGTCACTCCTGACATCCAGAAGAAAAAGGTAACCAGTGAGATCGTAATGCCTGACCGTACCACCGTTTCATCGATCTTACGGTTAAAACATTCCGTATCCTTTCTGCCCCGCAGTACCGAGATCACTGTGAGAACCAGCATGGCTGCCGTAGTCGTCTTGATACCGCCTGCCGTTCCTGTCGGAGATCCGCCAATAAACATTAACAGACATCCAAGGAGCCTTGAACCCGGCCGCAGTGCAGACTGAGAGACCGCTGCAAATCCCGCGGTTCTTGTCGTCACCGACTGGAACAGAGATGCCATCAGCTTCTTCGTAACTGAAAATTCTCCCATGGTTGCCGGGTTGGAATATTCCAGTAAAAAGAATAATACCGTTCCAAATAAGATCAGAAACCCGGTCATGACCAGCACCACTTTGCTCTGCAGTTCCAGCCTTGTAAACAGCCATTTTAACGGTCTTGTTCCCCGTTCCCGGACTGCTTTTTTTATATTTCCAAGAATATCATACCACACCGGAAATCCCAGTCCTGATACGACGATCAGAAGAATCGTTGTAAAATTAATCAAAGGTGAACCCGCATACCCGATCAGGCTGTTGCTTCCCAGCAGATCCACTCCCGCATTACAGAATGCAGACACTGAATGGAAGATTCCGTATCCGACGCCTTTTACCACACCATAATCCTGTACAAACCGGATGGAATAAAAGACGGCACCGATCGCCTCCACCGTAAACGTCCCTTTCAGAACCCGGATAATAAACTTCACCATCCCGGACATCGTATCCAGTCCGTAAGACTGACTGATCATCTGCCTTCCCCTGAAACTGATCTTTTTCCTAAGCAACAGAAAAAATGCCGATGTACAGGCGATCACGCCCAGTCCTCCGATCTGAATAAGCACCAGCATGATCCCTTTGCCGATCAGTGTAAACTGCGTTGCCGGTACAACCGTCACCAGTCCGGTCACACAGACGCACGTAACCGCAGTGAACAGAGCATCCAGAAACGAAATTGGCTGCCGGTTTGAAAATGGCAGCCATAACAAAAGCCCGCCCGCAAGGATAATCCCCATAAATCCGAGTGCAACGATCTGCATCGTACTAAGCCGGAGCTTTCGTGCCGCCCACTCTTCTTCATCTATATGAATTTTTCTCATTCTTTTCAGATACACTCCTTATCATAATAAAACTCTCTATCATACTAGCACGTTGGACAGGGACAGGCAAGCAAAGAAGAAAAAGGCGTGTGAAAAAACATTCGTTTCTTCACACGCTCCTGTTCAGGTTTTTATTCATCCGTAGATTCAATCTCACCTGTAAATCCTGCATCCCGGATCATCTTCATCGTGTCGTCAATTCCCTGACCACCTGCTGTCAGATAACCTGATGCAAAAATAGAATCAACAACCTTGAATAATTCCGGCTCAATCCCTTTAAAATAAACTTCTCTTCCCGCAGCACAACGGATATCTGACTTCGGGATCATCAGTCTTGCCAGGCAGAGTACCTTCATGCAATATTCCGGTGTCAGCCCTGAAATATCACGGTCTGCAAGTCTTGTCCCGGGAATCGGAAGAAGGAAATTGATCGGAACGGACTCAGGGGAAATTGCTTTCAGATCCATCAGCATATCTACTACATCTTCTTTGCTCTCTCCCATACCAATAATTCCACCGCTGCAGATCTCAAATCCCAGCCCCTGCAGCATTTTAATATTATTGACCCGCTGGTCATATGTGTGCGTGGAACAGATCTCAGGATAGAAAGAACGGCTGCTGTTCAGATTATGGTTGATCCGATCCAATCCTGCTTCTTTCAACATCTTCGCCTGCTTTTCGGTCAGGAATCCGATGGAACAGCAGATCTGCGTATTCTTTTTCTTCATAATACGAATGCGTTCTGCCAGGTCCTCAATCTCTGCATCGGTAAACTTGATTCCGCTCAGACCAATGCAGTGCCTTGCCAGGTTCTTTTCATCCACCAGATCATTATCTCCGTATAATTTCTCATCCGATACCCGGCGGTACTTCTCGATCGGTGCATGCGACTCACAGGACTGGGCACAGTAGGCACAGTTCTGTGAACAGTTTCCGCTACGCACATTTGTCAGCAACTGTACGCTGACCTTTTTCCCTTTATATTTTGTTCTCAATGCATACGCACAGGAAATCAGGTCTTCCATCTCTTCTTTCGGAAGGTCAAGGATCTCTACAGCTTCCTCTCTGCTCAAGGAACGCTCCTCGTCCCAGTCTGCTAATAATGTATGGATCATGGATGTATCTGGCATTGTTTACTGTACCTTCTTTCATTTAGTATGATGTGAGCGGTGAAAAGTCCCAACTGTAAGATTCACAGATTGCCTCGTACTGCACGCTCCCACTGGTATTCTAGTATAAAAGTACAGTTTTAGATTGTCAACTATTTCTTGTATTTAGTTTACATTTATCTTAAAGATTTTTCACTGCAGTTTCCAGTTGTGTCAGAGCCTTTTCCAGCGTCTTTCTGGGGCATGCCACATTGATCCTCTGGAATCCGCTTCCTGACTCTCCGAACATTTTTCCACCGTCGAGCCATAATCCTGCCCGGTTTTCCACAAAATCTTTCAGGTTTTCCTCTGCAATTCCCAATTCCCGAAAATCCATCCACACCAGGTAAGTACCCTCCGTCCTGGTCACTTTGATCTGCGGAATATGCTCTTCCATCCATTCATGCAGGAATGTGATATTCTCTCCCACATACTTTTTCATTTCCTGATACCATTCTTCTCCCTGTGCATAGGCTGCGATCACCGCCTCGATCCCCGGTGCGGAAATCTGACTGTAACCGGCTGCTGTGATCTGCTTTGCAAATGTCTCCCGGAGTACTTCATTCGGGATCAGGATATTGGATGCCTGTAACCCTGCGATATTAAATGTCTTTCCAGGAGATGTGCAGATAACTGTAAAGTCTTTGTATTCCGGCTTCAGATCTGCAAAAACCTGGTGCTTCCCTTCAAATACGAAATCTGCATGGATCTCATCGCTGACCACGATCACTCCATGCTTCTTGCAGATATCTCCCAGCTTTTCCAGTTCTTCCCGTGTCCATACACGGCTGACCGGATTGTGCGGACTGCACAGGAGAAACAGTCGAATCCTCTTTTCAACGATCTGCCGTTCAAAATCTTCAAAATCAATCTTATAACTTCCATTCTCATCCTGATACAGTACATTATTTGCAACTTCTCTGTCATTGGACTCGATTACTTCCCGGAACGGATAATAAACCGGTTCCTGGATCAGCACATAGTCTCCCGGTTCTGTATATGCCTTCACTGCCATTGCAAGTGCAAAGACAACTCCCGGTGTCTTGAGCAGCCATTCCGGTTCGATCTTCCAGCCGTGACGACGTTCCATCCAGGATCGTACTGCATCAAAATATGTTTCATCTGCCTCTGTATAGCCATATACACCATGCTCTGCCTGACGCAGCAGTGCATCCTGAATATAGGAACTTGTCTTAAAATCCATATCTGCAACCCATAGCGGAAGGATATCTGCACTTCTTCCTCTCTGCACCGCAAAATCATATTTCAGGCAACGTGTTCCCTTTCGGTCCACGCCCTGTTCAAAATTCAGATTTCTTTCACTCATGTTCTTCTCACTTTCTGTCTCTTACCTTGCTGTTCTTTCGTCAGCTTTCCCTGTTATGCTTTTTGTCACTCTTTCCTGCAATTTGTCGTTCTTTTCTGTTCCTGCAATTCATCACATCACTCTGCCAGTGCCTGTTCCAGATCTGCGATCAGATCTTCTGCATTTTCAATTCCCACTGACATTCTCAGAAAGTCTTCCGTGATCCCCAGCCGTTCTCTTGTCTCAACCGGCACATCCCCATGCGTCTGAAGCATCGGATACGTGATCAGGGACTCTACTCCGCCCAGGCTTTCCGCATAGGAGATCAGCTTTACACTCTCAAGAAGTTTTCTCGCACGCTTTTCTGAATCTACTTTAAATGAGATCATACTTCCACAGCCGCTTGCCTGCTTCTGGTTGATCTCGTACCCCGGATGTTCCGGAAGTCCCGTATAATAAACTGCTTTCACTTCCGGGCGGTCTTTCAGCCACAGTGCAATCTTCTTTGCATTTTCCTGCTGACGCTCCAGTCGAACAGACAAAGTCTTGATTCCACGCAGTACCAGGAAACTGTCAAATGGCGGCAGACAACATCCCACCGTTTTGTATGTATACCGAAGCTTTTCAGAAAGTCCTTTCCCTTTGATACATACAAAGCCTGCAAGGACATCATTATGTCCTCCCAGAAATTTTGTACCGCTGTGGACAACCAGATCTGCCCCCAGAGTCAGCGGTTTCTGAAAATATGGTGTCAGAAATGTATTATCTGCAATGATCAATAACCCATATTCATCTGCAATTTCTCTCATTGCCGCAAAATCTGTCACCTTCATCGTTGGGTTACTCGGAGTTTCAATATAAAGTGCTTTTGTTTCTTTTCTGATACTTTTACGCACCAGTTCTATATCTGAAGTATCTATATAGGAAAAGGTCACGCCTCTTTTTTCACCGATACTCTCAAACATTCTCACCGTTCCGCCATACAGGTCTTCTGTGCAGAGGATATGAGATCCTTCTTCAAATAATTCCAGACATAATCCAATCGCTGCCATTCCACTTGTGCAGGCAATGCTGTCATCCGCTTCTTCCAATGTCGACATCACACTTTCAAGCTCATGCCTTGTCGGATTGCTCTCACGGGTGTAGTCGTATCCGGTACTTCTTCCAATTCCCGGATGTGCAAATGTTGCCGTCTGAAAAATCGGAACAGAGACTGCCCCGTAAGGATGTCCCTCCACAAGGCCTCCGTTTCCGTGAATACATCGTGTCTCAAATTTATATTCTTCTGCCATTTTCACTGCCTCCATCGTCCTGCAGGAACTTCCTCTGCCTGCTTATTTGTTTCACCATCTTCATCAGATGTAATACATTCCCTCTACGGAATCCTGATACCCCTCAAATGCTTCCACGAGATCTTTCAGTGTAATATCTTCAAGGATTTCCCGGTTCTTCTCATTGATCCTGTCTATGATCAAATGCTGGATCGCCTCCTGATCTCCCCGGAGACCTGACATATCGCCTTCTTCGTCTTCAAGATAGTAACTGCCTTCCAGTGCTTCCACAATCTCCGCCACCGTGATCAGTTCCGGCGCTTTTTCCAGGAAATAACCGCCCTGTGACCCCTTGATACTTTTCACAATATGTGCTTTACGGAGTCCCGAAAATACATGCTCCAGGTACTGTGCCGAAATATCATTTCTCTGTGCGATACTTCCAAGTGAAACCTGCTCAGTTCTTGAATTTACGGCAAGATCGATCAATGCACGCAGTCCATATCTGCTTTTTTTCGATAATTTCATTTTTTGCCCTCTTTCACTCAATTTTGTTGCTCTTAAGATAAACGGCGGGAGTATAACTCCCGCCGGATCATTTCTCAGTTTATGCCTTCATTTTTACTGAATTGCCTTAAATGCCTCATCCAGATCCTGAATGATATCATCAATATTTTCAGTACCGATAGAAAGACGGATCGTATTTGGTTTGATTCCCTGATCCAGAAGCTCTTCCTCTGTGCACTGGCTGTGAGTTGTTGTTGCCGGATGGATAACAAGTGACTTCACGTCAGCTACATTGGCAAGCAGTGAGAACAGCTCCAGATTGTCGATAAACTCCTGAGCCTTTGCTGCATCTCCCTTGATCTCGAATGTGAAGATTGATCCACCGCCATTCGGGAAATATTTCTTGTAAAGTTCCTGCTGCTTCGGATCCGGATCTACAGATGGATGATGGACTCTCTCTACCTGTGGATGATTGTTCAGATACTCTACAACTTTCAGTGCATTCTCTACATGACGCTCTACACGAAGGGAAAGTGTCTCAAGTCCCTGCAGGAAGATGAATGAGCTGATCGGTGAAATTGTAGCTCCTGTATCTCTTAAGAGGATTGCTCTGATCTTTGTAACAAATGCAGCCGGTCCGCAGGCCTTTGTGAAGCTGATTCCATGGTAGCTCGGATTAGGCTCTGTCAGTGACGGGAATTTTCCTGAAGCCTCCCAGTCAAATTTTCCACCTTCAACGATCACTCCACCAATGGTTGTTCCGTGTCCCCCGATGAACTTTGTAGCGGAGTGAACAACGATATCTGCACCGTACTCGATCGGTCTTACAAGATAAGGTGTTGCAAATGTATTATCTACAACAAGCGGGATTTTATGCTTATGTGCGATATTTGCAAGAGCTTCAATATCAACTACATCAGAGTTCGGGTTTCCAAGAGTCTCGATGTAAACTGCTTTTGTATTTTCCTGAATTGCATTCTCAACTTCTTCCAGATTGAAGATGTCTACGAATGTTGTTGTGATTCCGTAGTTCGGAAGTGTATGCTCAAGAAGGTTGAAAGATCCTCCGTAAATGTTCTTTGCAGATACGATATGATCTCCCTGCTGAGCCAGGTTCTCGATTGTATATGTGATAGCTGCTGCTCCTGATGCAACTGCAAGTGCTGCTGAACCACCTTCCAGTGCTGCAATTCTCTTTTCAAATACATCCTCTGTCGGGTTTGTCAGACGTCCGTAAATATTTCCTGCATCTTTCAGTCCAAAACGGTCTGCTGCATGCTGGCTGTTACGGAATACATAAGAGGATGTCTGATAGATCGGTACTGCTCTTGCATCAGTTACCGGATCCGGCTGCTCCTGTCCTACGTGAAGCTGTAATGTTTCAAATTTGAATTTTCTGTCTTTTCTCTCTAATTTTGCCATTGGTCTGTTCTCCTTTTATCTTTTTATTTTGTCTGTTATAAGGTTTCTTCTATAATAAATATTCTGTAACAATCTTCGTATCACTTACTCTGTGAAGAGTGGTGTAGAGTAGTATCTGTCTCCGCTGTCCGGCAGCAGGGCTACGATGGTCTTACCTTTGTTCTCCGGTCTCTTTGCAAGTGCGATTGCTCCTGAAAGAGCTGCTCCTGAAGAAATACCTACGAGGATTCCTTCATGCTTTGCCAGAAGTTTCGCTGTTGCAAATCCTTCTTCGTTATCTGCTTTATATACTTCATCGTAAACCTTTGTATTCAGTACATCCGGTACAAATCCTGCTCCGATTCCCTGGATCTTATGTGCTCCGGCTTTTCCTTCGGAAAGAACCGGTGAAGATGCAGGCTCAAGTGCTACAATTTTCACATCCGGGTTCTGAGACTTCAGATATTCACCAACACCTGTCAGTGTTCCACCTGTTCCGACTCCTGCGATAAAGATGTCTACCTTTCCGTCTGTATCGTTCCAGATCTCCGGTCCGGTTGTCTCTCTGTGCATCTTCGGATTTGCCGGGTTTACGAACTGTCCCGGGATAAAGCTGTTCGGGATTTCCTTTGCAAGCTCATCCGCTTTTGCGATCGCTCCCTTCATTCCTTTTGCTCCTTCTGTCAGAACGATCTCTGCTCCGTATGCTTTCAGGATATTTCTTCTCTCAACGCTCATCGTCTCAGGCATGGTAAGGATGATTCTGTATCCTTTTGCCGCTGCGATCGATGCAAGACCGATTCCTGTATTTCCTGATGTTGGCTCAATGATCACTGAACCTTCTTTTAAAAGTCCTTTTTCTTCTGCGTCTTCAATCATGGCTTTTGCTACACGATCCTTTACGCTTCCAGCCGGATTGAGATACTCAAGCTTAACAAGAATCGTAGCTTCCAGTCCCAGCTCTTTTTCAAGGTTCACCGGCTCAACGAGCGGTGTATTTCCGATCAGTCCTAAAGTTCCTTTATAAATAGCCGCCATAATATATATCCTCTCTTTCTTTTTCCTACTTGGTTGGTATGTTTTATGAGTTGCATTATACACTGCGAATACCTATCTGTCAACTATGTTTTATATGTTTTTTTAAACCATTTTTATCGTACACCGGTTTTACCATACAGAGAATCTGCCACCGAAAACTTCTCACACATACTTCTGCACTTAAAAAGCAGCCGTTCCTGCTCGGAAACGACTGCTTCTTTCTTCACCCTACCTTCAGGCGAAACTTCTGTATCTCTTTTTCACTGGATACTTTCTCGATGATTCCACCGAGACTTCTCAGTTTTTCTTCAAATCTCTCATATCCACGCTGGATATAAACAATATCATCCACGATCGTAATACCGTCTGTTGCAAGTCCGGCAATACATAACGCTGCCCCTGCACGAAGATCGGGTGCACTGACTCTGGCTGCTGAAAACTTCTCCACGCCCTCGATCGTAGCAGAATTACCTTCCACCTTGATATTCGCTCCCATACGTGCAAGCTCATCAAGATACTTAAAGCGATTCTCAAAAATACTCTCTGTGATCGTACTTGTTCCACTTGCAAGTGCGAGTACTACACCGATCTGCGGCTGCATATCTGTAGGATACCCCGGATATGGAAGTGTCTTCACCTGCGTACTCTTCAGCCTGCCCTTTGCCACTACACGGACTGCATCGTCAAACTCTTCCACTTCACAGCCGATATCGATCAGCTTTGAAATGGTCGCGTCAAGATGCTTCGGGATCACATTCAGAACCGTCACATCTCCACGGGTCGCTGCTGCAGCAAACATAAATGTACCTGCCTCGATCTGATCCGGGATGATAGAATACTCTGCTTTATGAAGTGACTTCACTCCACGGATCTTGATCACATCCGTTCCTGCTCCTCTGATATTCGCTCCCATACTGTTCAGGAAGTTCGCCACATCTACTACATGAGGCTCTTTTGCAACATTCTCCATGATCGTGATACCATCAGCCATTGCTGCTGCCATCATCACATTGATCGTAGCTCCAACCGTTACCACATCAAAATACAGATGCGTTCCTTTCAGATGCTCTGCCTCTGCAACGATCTTTCCGTACTCAATATCCACATCTGCCCCTAAAGCCCGGAAACCTTTCAGATGTTGGTCGATCGGTCTGCTTCCGATATTGCAGCCTCCCGGAAGTGCCACTTCCGCTCTCTTGTACTTGCCCAGCAATGCTCCCAGAAGGTAATAGGATGCTCTTATCTTCTTTATATAATCATAATCAATGCTAAAATCTCCGATCGTGCTTCCGTTAATCTTCACCGTATGCCTGTCAATACGCTGAACCATAGCTCCGATCCCCTCGATTGCTTCCAGCATAACGTTAATATCATTTACATCCGGAAGGTTCTCGATCAATACCGGCTCATCTGCCATGATTGCTGCTGCAAGGATACCTAAAGCGGCATTCTTGGCACCACCAATCTCAACTTCCCCTACCAGCGGATTCCCGCCCTTTATGATATATTGTTCCATTTCACACCTCAATAATCTTATTTTATTATCTCCCCATAGGTCAATGCATACCGTCCGCAGCCTGCTGCCGCATTCCCCAAGTCCCTGCTGCCCGACTCCCTCAAGACGGGTCCCATCGTTCACTGCAAATATATAGCAGGAACTCTTAACGGTCTATTCCATATATAACTATACCACAAAATTGTTCTTTATGGAATCCCCCTTTTTCCGGTGCATCATTCCTGCTGCTTTTCAGGCTTCTCCCTCAACGGCCCGGATCACATTATCGATCGTCTCTTCGATCTGACAGCCATCCTCATCAATCGTGATATCCGCATACTTTTCAAAATAACCCACACGCTCATCATACAGATTTTTCAATGTCTGTCCTTCTTTCAGCACGACCCCTCTTTTTTTCGGATTTCTGATCCTCTTCTTTATTGTCTGATAAGAAGCCTTCAGATATACAATCTTTCCGATCTCTTTAAAATGTTCCATCGCTTCTTCACAGTAAATGACACTTCCGCCCGGTGAGATCACCGCATGCTCACACTGAATATCCCGGTTGACCTGATTCTCAATCTTAAGGAATCCATCATCTCCCACCTCTGCAATGATCTCCCGGAGCAGCTTTCCTTCCTGTTCCTGTATCAGAAGGTCTGAATCAATAAAGTTCATTCCAAGCCTCTTGGCAACTACAATACCGACCGTACTTTTTCCTACAGCCGGCATCCCGATAAATATAAGATTTTCTTTCATATGTATTCTGTCCCTTCCTCCCGGTCACGCTCTTCCTTTTCAGGACTGTTATCTATATATAAGCGGATTATAGCACATAATTCATATTTCATACAAGTATACCGCCCGGCTGATCCTCCGTTTAAACGGTCTAAAAACTGCCGTTTATATAAAATTGATTCCGTGTCCTGCGATTCCGGCATCTTTGATTGTACAATTCCTGATATAACATAAGCTCGATCATATCTTTCAACTGTGCATTTTTTTCAATTTCAAGATATCTTTCCTCATTTTTTCTTACATTTTCATAAATTCTTCCGCACATCAGCTGTAATTGCAGCCGGTCCGGATACTCATCATAGATGACACTGTTCCCATATTCCATCCGGTCACACTCCTCTTCTATATAAGGAAGAATCCTCTTTGCAAGAGCCGGATAAAGACTCTTCATATACTCCAGATCCATTCTCTCCACCCGTTCATCATCATAAGCAAGCGGCATCGGATAAGCCATATAATAAGGCAGTTTCTGATTCATTTCATTCACTCCCGGTCTGACATTATATTTCACTATATGCAAAATACAGCCAAAGGTTCTTTTGTGCCGACGAGGCGATTTTAGGCAGAATCACTGCTAATGCCCGGCTGATCCTCTTACATACTTCTTCCTGCATACTTTAATATAGTAGAAAGAAGGACCATTGGTTCACCAAAACCTCTGATCCTTCTTTTTACAGAACTATTCTTTTTTAGAAACTATTTTTACGAGATTATTCCTTTTTACACCCACGGTTCGTTATTTCGCGGAGTATTTTTTCTTTTTCCCTGCAGCCACAGTTCCTGCCGCAATGCCACCACTGATGAAGAGTAAAGCGATCCACAAAGTCAGATTACCGGTATCGCCAGTTCTGACAGATCCCGCTTTTCCTATAGTGGAAGAATCTGCTTTCCCTTTTCTGGAAGAGCCTGCTTCTTTCTCAGATGGCAGCTTACTGTTCTTATTGGTTTCTTTTGCTTCCTTTTCTGCCTTTTCGATGGCGGCAAGTGCCGCTTTTACAGTTTCAAGCTTTCCTTCAAGATCCCTTTTTTCTTCTTCCGTGTAGTTACCATCAAAGTCACGCAGGGCATTTTCCAAAGCCTTTTCTGCCTTTTCAAGGATGTCCCTATCTTCAGGCTTTACATTTTCTTTGGTGATACCGTCAACTGCCGTGATCTCATCAGCTTCAGCAGCAGATTTTGCCGCTGAAATGCAATCAGTCAATGCCTTACACCTCTCTGCCGCATCCGTCAGTTTGTTCCACTCGTCCTCTGTAGATTCACTGTCGTCAAATGTTTCCATAATCTCAAAGATCTGCCCCTCGACTGCGGACACAGTGTCTGCGTCGCCCGCCTTGACGTTATCCACCGTGATGTCGGAAATGGTATCAGTAACAGATGAGATCGGCTTCATATGAACCGTAGACTCCGTCACATTGCCTGCCTTATCCACTGCACGGATCACATAGGCTGTCTCTGTGTCACCAGTCAGACTGAATCCATTTTCGACTGACTCACTGTTCAGCGTTACCGACTCGAAATTTTCATCGTCAATCATGACCTTTTTGGTAACATAATAGGTCTTTCCGTTGTCCACACCGGCAATCTCAGGTGCGGTAGTATCGAAGGTTACACCATCCGAACCGATGTAGGTAACATTTCCGGCATTATCCTCAATGCGTACATAAATGATAAATTTATCCCGATCCGTCACCTTGATGTCAAAATCGCTGTTGTCTGTCCAGTCGGTAATTTCACGGACCTCGTCATCAGTAAGCACCTTTTCAGACTTGTAATACCGCACCGACTTCACACCGGATGCCGCATCCTTCGCTGTCAGTTTCACATGAACGTCTTCCTTGAAGAACCGATCAAAAGTAATTTTGTTAACGGACTCCTGAAATGCGGTTCTTTCATTAAGTCTGACCTCACCGGTTGGCTTAGTCTTGTCGATCTTATAGTTTTCTGTGACCTTCACAGAGATAGCACCGGTAGCCATATTCTTCACATAAAAGATTAACTTGCCATGATCCGTCTCATCGGATGCCGTCAGCGTATCGCTCCACTCCCCGTCTGCCGTATCAGTCAGGCTCAGCTGATAGCCCTGCTCTGCCGTGATGATAAAATCGGTATTGATCCAATCGTTGGAGTTGACACTGTATTCATCACCCGTAGCTGTATACTCTACAATATCCGCCGTGATACCTTTCGGCTGAACAAGTGTGTAGTTTCCGACTGTTATACTGTCGCCTGCAAGGGTAAACCTCGTGAAGCTGACCGGAATCTGTCTGCCAGTCGTTACGCTGTCAAAAGTCGGGATTCCGTTTACAAGCTCAAGCACATCACCTTCCACAACTCCGACAAGTGCAGGAGAACCCTCAATCTCAGCAGTATTTCTGCCATCGTACTGCTTGTCCTTCACCCCGAGATCTTTAATTGTCAGCTCCTTCGCAGAAATATTAGCTGTGGTATCTGCCGGCTGAGCTGCCAGTACATAGTTTGCAGCGTCGTCACCCGTAAGTGCAAAGCCGGAAAATGTCACCGACTTCTCTGTACCCACATTCTTGTCAGCAAAATCTCCTTTACCGGTTACGACCTCTACGCTGTCATTTTTTACAAGACCAAGGATCGTTCCGCTGGATGTAATCTCCGCATCAGTCGTGCCATCGTATACTTTGTCAGCAACTGTCACGCCAGTGATCGTGACTTCTTTCGGCACGATCTCAACAGTCGTTGTCGCCATTCCGGCTTTGAAATCATCGGTTTCAGAAGTCTTCAGACGGACAGTGTACTCACCTACATTCTTTGATGGGGTACTGCTATACGCCGAGTCATCCTCACCTGCCGGTTTATATTCCCACATTTTTGTACCATCAGTACGCAGGCTGCAGTCGATCCGATTAGAATCGATCGGATCTCCGTCATAAGTCTTCCCCGTTCTCACTGCCAGCACAATCTCTGCTGTTCTCTTTTCCACTGTCAGCTTTACTGATGTCATAGCGGGTTCGTCACCTGTCCTGTATTCTTCCCCCCTCGGGTTATATGCCACATGGATCGTATATTCACCTGCGGCAAGGTTGGAAATGTAGTCGTTTTTCAGCGTAATCGTTCCGCTCTCGGACACAGTATAATCATCGCTGTCCATAAGCGTATCACCGTTATACAGTGCTGCCACAGTATTTCCGTTCAATCTTACATCAAAAGAAACATCCGAATCGTCCCGTCTTGTAAAACTTACCGCTTCGGTAACTGCCTCAGAATCAGTGTAAACCACCACTCCTTCAGAATTGATAACCTTTACATTTCCGCTTGCATCCGTCACTCTCAGATAAACATACGCCTTTTGGTCTGCCTCAATATCAAAACCAGCTCTGCCCTCCGTAAGTGTCAGCTCTGTCCAGTCACCGGTAATCGCCTCTTTGTCGGTAAATGCTGTCTCAGAAAGCAAATATTCCACCCTGGAAAGTCCACTGCCGTTATCGCTTGCAGTTACCGTTACATTCTGCGTCTTTTTGAAGAAGTATTTAAAGGTTATGGCATTCAGAAAAGAATTAAATTTATTTGTACCGATTTCAATTTCTGCCTCAGGTGGGGTAATATCCGCAACACCCTCGACAGTAATGGTCATGTTGCCATTCACACCGGCAACAACGAATGTATCACCGGTTTCGTCACCTGTAGTGCCGTCAATCTCCATGTCATTTACAAGAACCTTATAGTTTTCAGTCTTAGAATAACCGTCTGCAATCTTTACTTTAAACTCATAATCCGTGCCATGACCTGCAGTGTCCGCACCGGTAACGGTATAGCCCGTTCCACTCGGCAGAATCACAGTATAAAGTTTCCTTACAGTAACGGTGACACCTGCAGTATTACCCGCAACGTCCGTCGCCACGATCGTATGCTGTGCATTATCCGGTGCAATAGTATATTTTCCATCTTCAGGCATAATGGCATTGCCATCCACTGTCACAGTAAAGTCGTTGGCATCGGTAACGGAAAATTCCACCGCACCGTAATAAGTTTTGCTGTCTTCAATACCGGAAACAACCGGTGCTTCACTGTCCGTCGATTCCACATAACCACAGCCACAGAGTTTTTCGTGCGTATTGGTATTCCATATACAGGAGTGGGTATGGCTGATCACTCTGACATTCCCTGCGATACCTACACGACCGTCGATAACCTCATTAAGATTTACATCCTCAAATGCTTTTCCATCGGCAAGACACTCCATCAGCGGTTTACCGGCAACAGTGATCTGTCCGAATGTTCCGCCTGAAAAAACTGCATTCGCACTTTCCTGAATTTGAACATTCGTTAGATTCCCGTCTGAAACAGTCAGCGTACTTCCTGACTGTGCCTGAATGATACCGTCATATTCGCCCTGCTCAATCTGCATGGTTCCACCGGATTTAACCACAATGTTGCTCTGACAATTTCCGCTGAAGAATGTCAGATTTCCATTATTGTTAACGGTAATCTCCCCCACAACGTTGCTGGCAGTGGCTTCAACATTACCACTTACCGAAAGAGTACTGCCAAGCCCACAGGAGGAAAGTGTCATTACACTTCTGCCTGAAACAGCCCCTACAAAATTACACTGGCTGAAAACTCCTTCACCCGTGCAATTGACTGTACCTGCAAAGTCAGTTCCATTTGCCAGCAGCTTTCCTCCAGCAGCACATACGGTATTTTGGGCAATTTTCCCGTTGTTGACAGTAAGTTCCGCTCCCTTGCCGACATTGAGAGCAGCGTTAATTGTATGTCCAGCCGCATCAAGTGTAAACGAACCCGTTTTCACAGCTACTTTTTCATTCACATCATCAAACAGCCTGAGTGTACTGCCATTATTTTCCACTGCATAGCTAAGAGCTTTTTCAAAGTTGTCGAATACCTTCGTTGTTCCGTTTACTTCCACATTAGCAATAGCGGCTTGTCCACAGTCGGCACAGAAGTGGGTTTCGTCCATATCTGCATGGTCACAGGCGACAACGGTAACATTTTTCAGAGTTGTCTGCTGTGCATCTGCATAGCTGATACCGTCAAAACGATAACCCTTACTGAGCAGATCGGCACAGGTACCTGTGTTGACACTGATCTCATCATATGTACCTCCACAGAGTTCTGTTGTGTAATTACTTCTCTCCTCATCAAGAGTAAATGACTTAAATACACCGGAGTTAACTTTTACGTTTCCGCCTTCCTGTTCAAACTTCTGGAAGGTACACATACCATCAACAGTAAGTGAACCACCCGTCACCAGAAAATCCACATTCATGGCACCTTCACCAAGGATCGTCACATCGGCAGGTTGTGAAATTTCAAACTTTCTGAAGTCAGGGATCGTATCAGCATTTACAAAGAATTTGTGACCATTCATGTTGATCGTCCATTTACCTCCGCAAATCGAATACCATGCCTCTGGTTTTTCAGCATCTCCGAAAAGTGTAACATTCATAGTTTTGATCGTAATATGCAAAGGCAGCTTATTCATCGCCTCTTTATAGCTGTCACCAAATTCAATCTTTTCTACATGATCTCCTTTGTTATCTTCTCCGGTATATTTGACCAATACTGCAGGCTGATATCCACAGTGATCGCATATGCCGGTTTCCTCGTTAAAAGAATGTTTTTCGTGTACATAAAAGTACACCGTCGTGGTGTTGCCCGCTTTATCGTGCACCTCAACCGTATGCCATTGATCGCTGTAATTTGACATAAGATGAAATGTCTTTTCCCAAGTCTGGTAAGTATATGCACTGTGGGTTATGGTTGCACTTTCAAAATTTTCATCGAGAATTTTAAGTGCTTTCGCGCTGCACACATGTGCCCTCTGCCCATTTTCATACCCCTCAATGACCGGAGCTGTCGTATCGATAATAAAGCCGTCTGAGCATAGATAAGTTACGTTTCCGGCCTCGTCAGTCAGCCTTGCATAAATAACATACTTATTATCCTGATCAATAGAAATTGTACCGTCATATTCAGTAAAGGCCGCAGCAGCAAGCTCCTCTTCGGTCATTTTCGCATTTGCCAGCAGATACTCAATTCTGACAGGTTTACTGCTGTTGTCAGTGGCGGTGATCGTTACCGTCTGCGTTTCATTTAAATACCGACCAAAGGTAATTGTATCAAGAAAACTGTTCCATCGGGTTTCACCCATGGTTATTTCACCGGTGGGCTTTTCAATATCCTTCCACTGTGCGGTCACACCACCGTACAGCGTAAGCTTATCTTTGTCTCCGCTCAGTACTATATTTTTAATACTTCCCTCTGTGCCGCAGTCAGTAATACCAGTTGTCCCCTCTACATCGATCATTGTATCACCTGAATCTGTACCCGTAATACTGTTTCCGTTCAGGCAGATGTTCATGCCGTCTGGCAGGGTTACAGTACCGGCAGAAAGGATCACATTATTTTTCAGATAGTAGTTGCCTGCTGTAGCCGGGAGTGAATCAGTCGATGTCCAGGGCTGCCACTCCAGCTCCGTATGCGTGTCATGTCCATCATATGCCTTTCCACCACACAGACAATGGGTGTCGTTGTGCTTTTGACGGAAATACGCTTTGATCCCGGCTGTACTACGTTCCGTATTCTCTTTCCTCAGATCGGAAGGGCGGATCTCGTATTTCCCGGTATTCTCATTGAGAGTAACCTCTGCGGGATTGCCATATGCATCAGTCGCTTCAATCTTTTCAATCTCATATCCCTCATCCGGTGTTACGGTATATTCCGCTGTTTCCGGTGAAGTTCCCGGGTAATCGTCATCCACCGGGTAATACGCATCTGCAGGTGAAATACTTCCGCCTATGTTGTCAGCTGTGCCTGCTTTTACGTGCAGAAGATCATACTTCGGTCTGATATGGATATTGACTTCCTTGTCCGGTATGGCACCAAGGCAGGTATCATAGGCGTTGATCCACTTTCCTTGCTGCCAAAAGACATTGCACACTGCACTGTCATAATATTCAAAATCCCCCGTATGATCTGTGCCGTCCCTGCCGGTGATGGAGATCCGGAACGAACCATTCTCGAGCTTGTCAACCGTCTTTCTTACCCTGACATCCAGTCCACTGTAAAAATCCGTAAACTCATCGTCACAACTGTCCAAAACGGAAGCAAGAGCCATACCATTGCTGTCGGCTTCACCCACAGCAAGTTCCACTGTATTTGAGAAATTCTTTACCATATAGATTTTCGGCTCTACATAGCGATGTACAAAACGGATTTCTCCACTGGTCGATGATTCCGACAGGTCACTTATCAGCCATTCGCCCTCAGGCAGTATGGCTTTGTAACCGGAATCCTTATTTACGATATCGAACCATTTTCCTTCCATATATACTTTTGCCGATGCAGTATCGCTGGAATGATCCATTCCATCAAATTCGATCGAATCGTTCTGATTAAAAGTCCGCTTGTCCGTGTTCGCATGATAATAGTAACCATACAACATATCGTTATTTTCTTCTTTGGTAAGCTCCGATACTTTCAGATCAGTAGTATTCTCCTCTGCAAATACCGGCAGCGGCATCGCAGAACCTGCCATGACAACCGTCATCAGTACGGAAAGTATCCGCTTTTCCAGTGTCCTTTTTTTGTTCATCTCATCACTCCTCTACTCACATTTTGCCATCGCCACAGAAAGAATCTGCGAAGAAACTGGCTTTTGATGGAAATACGCACAACCAAGCCTATATGACTGGATTCCAAAGCCGTTATCGTCCGAAAACCACAGCACCGGAACATTTTCACAGATGCTTTTTGCAGCAATCACGCCCTCCATACCATCTGCACCATTCATCGAAATAACGATGCCGTCCGGCGGGGTTTCTCTTAAACCTGTGATAAAACTGTCGTAATCCAGATAGCCGGTGATCTGCATTTTGCGGTAGTACCATTCCGGCAGTCCGCCAAGAGCATAGATAAACTCATTCTGATCCGATTCTGTTCCGTATAAAATCAACCTCATCATAAGACACCTCCTCTGCAAGCATAAATATGATACAGACATCATACCTGATAGGAAGTACTTGTACACCCCTTTCGACACGAACGGTCAGAAAACGACGCAAGCGGTAATCATTCCAGATGGGTGATGCTTTGTTTTTCCGGAAATCTATGGTATATTATGGATGATCTGACAGCATTAACCCGATAGAATACAGAGGAGTTTTAATTTTGAGAATTGCGATCGTGGATGACGACATACAGATGTATGAGCGTCTGAAAACTTATTTTAATGAACTGCTCGGCTCTGCCGCTGAGCTTACATATTTTCCAAGTGGCGAAGAATTTCTGAAGGTTCAACAGCCAGGTGCATTTGACCTGATTCTGCTGGATATTTTTATGGGAAAACTTACCGGTATGGATGTGGCAAGAGAACTACGCAGGACTGATAAAGAAGTGCGTATCGTGTTCGCCACCACAAGCAATGAATTTGCCTGCGAAAGCTACGAAGTAAATGCCTGCTATTATCTGCACAAACCGTTCGGCAAAGACCGGGTCAGGGCAATGCTTGACCGCATTGATCTTGCACAGGTTGAAAAAATACGCACCGTACAGCTGCAGGACGGTACAAGTGTCGTCCTGCGTGACATTATCTATGTGGACTACAGTTCGCATCAGACGACCCTGCATTGCAGGCACGGGAAGAATATTACCCTCCGTGCAAATCTTTCCGAGGTTGAAGCACTACTGTGTACCTACGCCTACTTTTTCAGCCCGTCCAAAGGGATTGTCGTCAATTTCCATGAAGTAGTTTCACAAAATGCGGACACTTTTACTCTGAGTGACGGCAGCCTCATTCCCATTAGCCGCCGTAAGGCAAAGAATGTGACAGATGCCTATTCCTCATTCTTATTTGAACAACTGCGAAAAGGAGGTGACCGGTAATGCCACCCGTTTCCCGTATTGTTGAAGTCACACTCTATTCTCTGCTGAATTTTCTGCCGTTTCTTGCCCTGGCATTATATCCATTCTGCCACAGTCTGCGGTTTTCAAAGGGCGTGACCGTCGCTTTGATCGGGCTGCTCACAGTTATTCAGATACTGCTCGGGGCGTGGGTCTGCTTTATCCCCGGCACACATGGCTCTATAGCCAGTGCTGTCAGCACGCTTCTGTATGGTATGTTCTATTTTCTTGCGGTAAAGAAGCATTTCGGTAAGACACTTTTCATTTTGCTGATGATCTCCAACCTTGCTAATCTGACTGTGATCTCCGCCAAATGCCTTGAAGGGATATTCTTTCCGGCACTGGCAACGCAAAACTACCGCTGGTCATTCTCCCTGATGCTCTTTACCATTGAGATCGTTCTTGCCGTACCGGTATTTCTCTATATGAAATCCGTATTCACACCGGCAGTTGAAAAAGAACCATCCGGGTTTGAATGGAAATTCCTGTGGCTCATTCCGGCGACTTTCTATCTTGTATGGTACTCTGCGATGTACAGCGTTATCTCCCGTTCAGCACTGGAAATTGCCCTGCAGCCGAAAAATTCAGTTTTTCTCTTTGTTATCAATGTGGGAGCATTTCTGATTTACTATGTTGTCGCCCGACTGATCCTGGAGCAGAGCAAAACGCTTGAGCTGCAGGAAAAGAACCATCAGCTCACCATGCAGGCTGTACAGTATGAAAATCTGCAGAAAAAAATCGAAGATGCCCGTCGGGCCAAGCATGATGTACGCCATCATATCCTGCTTATGCAGGAATATCTGAACAGTGGCGAACTTGAAGCATTGCGGGAATATCTGAGCAGATACAGCGAAAGCCTGCCCGATGATTCCCTTGTCCGTTTCTGCGAAAATAACGCTGCCAATGCCCTGTTGCTCTATTTTGCACAACAGGCAAAGGATCACGGCATCGATTATATTGTAAAAGCACAGATTCCAAAAGATTTCTTCATTTCAGATACAGATATCTCTGCCCTGTTTGGAAACTTGCTGGAAAATGCACTGGATGCCTGCAAAGAAGAAAAAGAAGACGGCCGGAAGATCATCGTCCGTGCCGGCATGACCGGTGGTTCTTTCTGTGCCACGGTAGACAATACTTTCACCGGTTCACTCAGATATACCGGTGACGGTGACCTCATCTCAACCAAACATAAAGGACATGGACTCGGCACGCAATCGGTGAAAATCATCGCAGAAAAATACCACGGTATATGCAGACTTGAATCCAGGGACGGAATGTTTTTCGCTTCCGTCATGTGTCAGAGAGAATAAAAACGGGAAAGCCTTATTCGCTCTCCCGTAAAATATTCAATATCTCAAGTCTTGTTCCGCCAAGTCCGATCACATCATCCTTCTGGATCACTACCGGTCTTGTCACCGCTTCCCCGTTCAGATAAGTGCCGTTCCTTGATCCTTCATCTTTCAGATATAACTTATCGCCTCTGTGAACGATGACACAGTGCTTCTTAGATACCCTTCCATCTTCTGATAATGGAAGATATCTCTCATAGCCCTGTCCTGACTCTGCTCTTCCGATCCCGATGTTACTGTAAAAAATAAAACTGTACTTTGTCCACGAATCCAGATCTTCCAGGATTACTTTCCACTGGCGGCGTTTCTTCTGCTCTTTTCTCTGCTCTGCCTGTGCCCTGCGTGCTTCTTCCCGGCGTGCCTGTGCATACTGCTGCCGCCCGTTCTCTGCACCCTGGCTGCTCTGCCGTCCACCATCTGCTCTTTTCCGTCTCTCTCCCGGCTGCTGTGCTTCTTCTGCATTTCCCTGGCTCTTCCGCTTTTTCTTTCTGGCTTCTGCCCGCTCCGCAGCCTCCTCTGCCTTATTTTTCTTTATACTGAAAAATGTTCCGCTCAGTAATGCAATACATCCGATCACCAGTACTGCCATTACGACCCAATACCACATATGATTTTCTCCTTCCCATTCTAAATCTAAATGGTACTATATTTTCCTCTTCAGGGCAAGTATTATATAACTTTTTTGTCGAAAAATGTCATACTTCTTCTCTTCTTCCCGACAGAAAAAAGGTCAAATTGGGTATACATTTTTCCAACTTCTTGGTATGATATAGATTGTGAGAGTAAACCGCAACTAACTCATTTAACAGACCACAACAAAAAGAAAGAGGAGATCCTATCATGGAAAGAAACGAACCATGCTGGTGCGGCAGTGGCAAAAAATACAAAAAATGCCATATGCCCATCGATGAAAAAATACAGCTTCACGCAGACCGCGGGGAGATCGTCCCATCAAGAGCGATCCTCAAGACCCCTGCACAGATCGAAATGATCCGCAAAAGTGCTGATCTTAACACAGCGGTTCTCGATGAAGTAGCAAAGCACATCCGTATCGGAATGAGTACCGCTGAGATTGATGAAATTGTCTACCGTTTCACAACGGAGCATGGAGGAATCCCGGCACCTCTGAATTATCAGGGCTTTCCGAAAAGCGTATGCACCTCACTGAATAATGAGATCTGCCACGGAATCCCGGATGAAAATATCATGATCCAGGACGGAGATATTATTAATGTAGATGTTTCTACTATTTTAAATGGATATTTTTCAGATGCATCCCGGATGTTCAAGATGGGAAATGTCTCTGAGCGTGCCGAGCGTCTTGTACGTGTTACGGAAGAGTGCGTCCAGCGGGGACTTGCAGCCGCAAAGCCATGGGGACATCTGGGCGACATTGCCGATGCCATCAATACGCACGCACAGGCCAATGGTTATTCCGTTGTAGAAGAGATCGGTGGTCACGGGATCGGACTTGAATTTCACGAAGATCCTTTCGTAAGTTACGTTACACCAAAGGGAAGTGAGATGCTCCTTGTTCCGGGTATGATGTTTACCATCGAGCCTATGATCAACGAAGGCAGTCCTGACTTTTTTGTGGACGAGGATAACGACTGGACAGTCTATACGATCGATGACGGTCTTTCCGCACAGATCGAGTACATGGTACTGGTAAAGGAAGACGGCGTCGAAGTACTGACCAAATAATAAAAACCCGGCAGGAACTCGCTCTGCGTCTTTTCTGTGTTTTAACATCTTTATCGCATCACATTAACATTTACTAATTTTTTTAAAAATTTTACTTATTTTATGGTAAATTATTACAAGAAATAGTATAATGAAATGGAAGTATTATGAAAGAGAGGGCTTTATATGAAACAAGATAACATGTTGGCTATGATTTTAGCAGGAGGACGTGGTACAAGACTTCACGACCTGACAAAAAAAGTGGCCAAACCGGCCGTTTCATATGGTGGAAAATATCGTATTATTGACTTTCCGCTCAGCAACTGTGCAAATAGTGGTATTGACATTGTCGGTGTCCTCACTCAGTATGAATCTGTTCTCCTCAACAGCTATGCTGCTGCAGGAAGAAGATGGGGACTCGATGCAAAGGATAGTGGAGTTTACATACTTCCTCCTCGTGAGAAAGCAGATACAGGACTTGATGTATACAGAGGAACTGCCGACGCGATCTCCCAGAATATCGACTTTATTGATTCCTATTCACCGGAGTATCTCCTGATTCTTTCCGGAGATCATATTTACAAAATGAATTATGATAAAATGCTTGAGTACCACAAAGCAAATCATGCAGATGCAACGATCGCAGTCATTGAAGTACCAATGAAAGAAGCCAGCCGTTTTGGCATCATGAATACAAATGAGACAGGCCGTATCGTAGAATTTGAAGAAAAACCCGAGAAACCAAAGAGTAACCTTGCATCCATGGGTATTTATATCTTTAACTGGAAACTTCTTCGCAAGATGCTTCTCGCTGATATGAAGAATCCTGAATCCAGTCATGATTTCGGTAAAGATATTATCCCGACCATGCTCGCAGATGAAAAGACGCTTTTCGCCTATAAATTCAAAGGCTACTGGAAAGATGTAGGAACCATTGATTCCCTCTGGGAGGCAAATATGGATCTTCTGAGCAAGAACAATGCATTGGATCTGAACGATTCTTCCTGGAAGATCTATACAGAAGATGTCACTGCTCTTCCACAGTTTGTCGGTGCCGATGCTGATATTGACAGAGCTTTCATCACACAGGGATGTGTCATTAACGGAACTGTTAAGAACTCAGTACTCTTTACAGGTGTAAAAGTTGCTACAGGTGCAAAAGTCATTGACAGCGTCCTGATGCCGGGCGTTGAGGTGGCTGAAGGTGCAGTCGTAACCCGTGCACTTGTTGCCGATAAGGTAAAGATCGGAAAGAATGCCGTAGTCGGCAGTGCAGACAGTGAGAATATCGAACTGGTTGCAAAACGTGTAAAGGGGGAAGAGTAAGATGAGTAAAGCATTTGGAATTATTAACTTTGCAAGAAATGACGTACATGTAAGTGGTATGCTGGATTATCGTCCGATCGGAGCTTTTTCTTTCCTCGGAAGATACCGTGTGATCGACTTTCCTATTTCCAATATGAGTAACAGTGGTATTGATGTCATGCAGGTGTATGTCCGCAGAAAACCCCGTTCCCTTGTAGAACATCTCGGAACAGGACGTCATTATAACATCAACTCCAAGCGTGGAAAGCTGAATATCCTTTTTGCAGAGACGATTGAAGAGAACAATGTCTACAATACAGATATCGCTGCATATATTGAAAACCTTGACTGCTTTGATGAGATTGATTCCGAATATGTTATCCTCGCACCAAGCTATATGGTTTACACAGCAGATTATAATACATTCCTTCAGACTCATATCGAGTCCGGTGCAGATATCACACTGATGTATCACAGTGTAGACAATGCAAAGGATCATTTCCTGAACTGCCATGCACTGGATATCAACAAGCAGAAGGGTGTTCTCTCCATCGAGCCAAACCATGGAAATACAAAGAGCAAAAATATCTTCATGGATACTTATGTAATGAAGAAAACTCTGTTCCTTGAACTGGTTCAGAAAGCTCATAAGCTTTCTTCCATGTATACACTTGCTGATATCGTACGTGAAGAATGTGAAGAACTGGATGTTCGTGCTTATCCTCACCGTGGATTTTTTGCTACGCTCACTGACTTCAACAGTTATTATGAGGCAAATATAGAACTGATCAACCTCAAGAAAGCAACCGATCTTTTCGATGATAACTGGCCGATCTACACCCGTACAAATGATTCCTGCCCAACGCAGTACTTTGATGGAAGTGAAGTGAAATCTTCCGTTATTTCAAATGGCTGCCTGATCGAGGGGGCTGTTGAAAATTCTGTTATCGGACGTGGCTGTACCATCAAAGAGGGAGCTGTTGTTAAGAATTGTGTCATCAATGCTGATGTAGTTATTGGAAAGGGTGTCCATGTTGAAAATCTCGTAATAGACAAGCATGCCCGCCTGATCCGTGGAAAGCGTGTCATCGCAACACCGGAAAAACCGGGATATATCAAGCGTGGCGACCGCCTGTAGGGCAACTTTGATCCATTGATCATTTATAAAGATTATTTTGTCAGCACGACTTTTGTCTTTACATAATAAACCTTCCAAAGAAACCCGCTGCTTCATGGAACTTCCATCGCAGCGGGTTTCTCATAATTTATCTCTTTTCTTCTCTACTCTTTTGAACTTTCCGGTTCTTTCTGTAAATAACCGCCAGTCCTTTCAACAACAGATCATCATCCAAAATAATCTCTCTCTTACAATGCGGCACAATCTTCTTCGCAAGTCCGCCTGTCGCAATCACGGTGGCCTCCCCTTCCAGCTCATCCTGCAGTCTGTCAATAATTCCATCGATCGCTGCGGCACTGCTGTAGATAATTCCACTCTTCATGCATTCTACCGTATTCTTTCCTATGATATGCTCCGGTGCTTCAATCCCAATCCCTCCAAGCTGGGATGCACGAGCCGTCAGTGAATCCAGTGACACTCCGATTCCCGGATAGATCATTCCTCCGATATAATTTTTATTTTTGTCAATCACACTGACTGTATTGGCTGTTCCAAGATCCAGGATCAGAAGCGGTACAGGATATTCTGCGATCCCGGCTACTGCATTCACAACCAGATCACTTCCAAGCTGTGCCGGATTATCCATACGGATATTGAGTCCCGTCTTAATCCCTGCTCCTACTACCAGCACTTCTTTCTTGAGGATCTTTTCAACTGCAAGCTTTACAATATTCGTGATCTGCGGAACAACCGAGGAAACGATCCCGCCCTCTATATCACTTCTGTGAATATGATAGATATCCAATACATTTTTAATATCGATCGCATATTCCAGTTCGGTCTTCGTACGCACTGTGGACAGACGTTCCACAAATAAACATTCATCCCCGTCGATACATCCCAGTACAATATTTGTATTTCCTACATCAATCGCTAATATCATTTTTCTCCTGCCCCTCTCTGAAACTCAGGATACGGTCAAGGATCTCTGCCGCTGTATCCTCTTTTGACATCTTGCCGAGCTGCTCATCCCGATCCTTCGTGATAATCGTTACAATGTTCGTATCACCACCGAATCCGGCACCTTCCACCTTCAGGCTGTTCGCAACGATCATATCCAGGTTCTTTTTCTGCAATTTCCCACGGGAATTTTCAAGCATATGCTCCGTCTCCATGGAAAATCCGCAGAGGAACTGTTCTTCTTTCTTATGCATTCCAAGATAAGCTAAAATATCGTCCGTACGCTCCAGCTCCAGTGACAGATTGTCTCCCTTCTTCTTTACTTTCTCATCACTGATATATTTCGGACGGTAATCTGCCACAGCCGCCGCTTTTATGATGATATCCTGTTCAGCAGCCCGTCCTGTCACTTCATCAAACATCTCCTTCGCTGTCGTAACCGGCACAACCTTCACAAACTCCGGCTTCTTCAGTGCTGACGGTCCTGTGACAAGCGTAACCTCTGCACCTCTCTGCATGCAGACCCGTGCGATCGCATATCCCATCCGTCCCGTAGAATGATTCGTGATATAACGAACCGGATCTACCGCCTCCTGCGTCGGTCCTGCGGTCACAAGAACTTTCAGTCCTCTCATGTCCTTTTCCCGTGCCACTTCCTTTAAAATATACTCTAAAAGAAGCTCCGGCTCAGGCATCTTTCCTGCCCCTGTATCTCCACACGCAAGATAGCCGACTGCCGGTGAGATTACTTCATAACCATAATATTCCAGTTTTTTCAGATTATCCTGCACGATGGGATTCTCGAACATATTCGTATTCATTGCCGGTGCAATGATCTTTCTGCATCTGCATGCCATCACCGTTGTTGTCAGCATATCATCCGCAATTCCACCGGCAATCTTCCCGATCACATTCGCACTTGCAGGTGCGAGCATGACAACATCTGCCTTTTTCGCCAACGATACATGCTCCACACTATATTGAAAATTCCGGTCAAACGTATCAACCAGACATTTATTTCCCGTCAGCGTCTCAAACGTGATCGGATTGATAAAGTTCGTGGCATTCTGCGTCATCAGCACATGCACATCTGCGTCCAGCTTCTTTAATGCACTGGCAAGCGATGCGATCTTGTATGCTGCAATACTTCCCGATACGCCTAACAGAACTGTCTTCCCCTTCAGCATCGAGTTTTCCTCCTTTTGTCCGCCTCTTCCAATATTTACGCTTTATTATAGGGCATTGAATATGAAAAATCAACGGCTGTGTATAAAACTCCCTTCCCAGGGAATGCTGTTACTGTTCCTGAATTTTCTGCTGGTGAAGATCTCTTTCTGTCGCAGATCCAGAATCAGAAACAGCAGTCAATATCAGTAAATCAACAAATCACAGGAGGTTTTTATCCATGGACGAACAGACCCGTAAACTTTTAGAAGAGTGTACATCAGGATGCAAAATGGCTGTCAGCAGTATTCAGCAGATCCTTGAATTTACTCAGGACTCAGCACTCCAGAAAATATTGAACAAATACATCGAACAGCATACACACCTGCAGCAGACAGCAGAAAGCCAGTTGTCAGCAGACGGTTTTGAGCCAAAAGATCCGGGAATGCTTGCTTCAGCATTTTCCTGGTTTACAACAGAAATCAAGCTGGGCATGAACTCTGATAATTCTGAGATTGCCAAGGTTCTGATCGATGGATGCAGTATGGGGATCAAAACCCTGGGCGAGCGTGCCAATACACTCTGCCAGGCAGATAAAAGTGCTGATTCCATTGCCCGCAGGATCATAAAACTTGAAGAAGAAATGATCCGTGAACTGGAGCCGTTTTTATAACTTGTCCAATCCTCGCCTTTCCGATATAATATAATTTGGAGGATTTTATATTATGATATGCAAATGACGAATCGTTTTTTGTTATATCTGACTAAGGAAAGAGAGGAAAAAGTATGAAAAATGCAAAATTTGCAGGTGTCCAACGGCTTCTGTCTGCTGTATTTGCTGCTACGGTAGCACTTACTTCTGTGCAGATCCCGGTCTACGCGACACCTCAGACGCAGGCGGCAGAACAGACCAGCCAACTGGTCAATATTGCCGGTGACTGCGAAATTACTGTCCCCAGTTCCCAGAGTGGCTATGGTGCGGAACGTATGACTGACGGAGACAGCAGCACAATGTGGATTCAGAACGATGGAACATGGCCGAGTACCGTGTCCTTAAAATTACCCGCCGATAATACAAAGCGGATCAAAAAAGTCGTATTAAAATTTGAATCCGGTCAGAGTGCGTGGGGAGTTGACGTAACGCTTTCTCATGCACTGAACAACGTTACCAGTGACCTGGTTATAGATAATACTGCCACGGTCACATCTTTCGATGACGGTTATGAATTTACTTATGATACTGCCTTAAGTTTTACGCATACCTTCATTGAACTGTCAAATCCGACTAACAATGATGCTGCCGGAGGATTCTGGCCGGCACTTGCAGAGGTGGAGATCTGGGCTGAAAATGAAAGTGGTGAGGAGTCTCTTACCAATGTAGCCCCTGCTGCAACGATCACCTCGGTTGGCGGAGATTACGGCACAAAAAGCAACCTCACAGATGAGGACTATAGTTCTCTCTATGTATTTAATGGTGGTGGAATGTCCACTCTGCCAGACGGTGCATGGATCGAAATGGAACTGGATCGGGAATATCCTGTCAAATCCATGGAGGCTGCTTTTGAGCATCTGTCTTCTGACGAAAACAATTTCCAGTTTACCTTCGATATCTATGGGAAGAGTTCAACTGACACGGAATGGCAGACACTCTTTGCCGGAGTGAATGCAACCCGTCTGGATGACGGCTATCTTCAGACACTGACACTGGATTCCATCAAAAATCTCAAATCGGTCCGCATCGTCATCACCAGCATTACCAATACAGCAGGTGATCCATGGCCGGCACTTGCGGAATTTAAAATTTTCGCTGATACAAGCGGTTCCGGTTCAGAGGATACGGAAAGTATCGCCTATAAAAAGCCGGTTCATACAAATGCCGGAGGAGTTGTCTCCCGTATCAATGATGGTTCTACCATCAATACATGGACGGGTGAACGTTATCCGGCTTATGTAGATATTGATCTGGAGGCCAATTATAAGCTGGATGAGATTCAGGTTTATACTCCTTCTGCCGGTTATTCCCAGTATTCTGTCTATACTAGTATGGATGGACGGGATTTTGAGAAGTTAGCCGAAAAGTCTGACAAAGAAAACTGCCCTGCTAAGGGGGAATCTTATCAAGCAAATAAAAAAGAAGCACGAATCGTACGTGTCTATGTGGAATATCAGTCTGAATCCTCCAAAGCACTGATCAACGAGATCCGTGTGCTTGGAACTCCAAGTGGTACAGCTGTTCAGGAGACTCCTGCAGTACAGGTTGAAGATTTTAAAAACTCTGCATACAACGTAACTGTTACCGATCAGGATACGATCAATGAAGTAAAGGGAATTATTGAAAGAAGAATCGGTGCAGCTTATAAAGACTGGTTTACATTTGAACTTGCAGATGCTGCAAATGGATATGACTATTATGACCTTTCCCAGAGCAACGGAAAGATCCATATCAAGGGAAATAACGGTGTATCTCTTGCAACCGGTCTGAATTATTACCTGAAATATTACTGTAACGTCAATATTTCCCAGGTCGGCGATCAGGTCACCATGCCGAAAAGCATTATTCCGGTTGAAGGAACGGTACATAAAGAAACCAAATTCCCGGTTCGTTATTCTTATAACTACTGTACCCTCTCCTACTCTATGGCTTTCTGGGGCGAAGAGGAATGGAGAAATGAGTTAGACTGGCTTGCACTGAATGGTGTAAATGTAGTTCTTGATGCCACAGCTCAGGAAGAAGTCTGGAGACGTTTCCTTACAGAACTTGGTTATACTCATCAGGAAGCCAAAGATTTCATTGCCGGACCTGCCTACTATGCATGGGCCTATATGGCAAATCTTTCCGGTTATGGCGGCCCGGTTCATGATACCTGGTTCACTGAGAGAACGGAGCTCGCAAGAAAAAATCAGCTTATCATGAGAAAGCTCGGCATGCAGCCTGTCCTTCAGGGATATAGCGGAATGGTGCCGGTAGATATTACTTCCAAAGATCCTTCGGCAGAAGTGATCAAGCAGGGAACCTGGTGTTCTTTCCAGCGGCCAAGTATGCTGAGGACAGACAGTGAGTCTTTCACAAAATATGCAGCACTCTTCTATAAAGTACAGAAAGAAGTTTATGGAGATTCCGCTCATTATTATGCAACAGACCCGTTCCATGAAGGTGGAAATACCGGTGGTATGGATTCCGCTGTTATTTCGCAGAAAGTCCTTGCAAGCATGATGACTGCTGATCCTCACGCAACCTGGGTGATCCAGTCCTGGCAGGGAAATCCGACAACGGCTCTGCTTCAGGGATTAGGTGACAACCGCGATCATGCTCTTGTTCTGGATCTCTATGCGGAAAAGACACCTCACTGGAATGAGACCAACCCTGGTTACTACGGTGGTGCAGAAGGCGGCGGAGAATTTCTGAATACTCGGTGGGTTTACTGTATGCTGAACAACTTCGGTGGACGTCTCGGACTCCATGGACATATTGATAATTATGTTGAAGGAATCGTAAATGCCTCTAAGCAGGCTGAACATATGGCAGGAATCGGTATCACACCGGAGGCATCTGTAAACAATCCGGTTCTCTACGATCTTTTCTTTGAAACGATCTGGGCTGATGACGGAAATAACTTACAGAAGATCAATCTTGATGAATGGTTTAAAAATTATGTAACAAGACGTTACGGTGCAGACAGTGACTCCGCTTATCAGGCAATGGAAATACTGCACGACACCGTATACAATCCTGCATACAATATGAAAGGACAGGGTGCTCCTGAGTCTGTTGTAAATGCCAGACCGGGACTGGATATCGGTGCAGCTTCTACATGGGGAAATGCTGTTGTTGATTATGATAAGAAAAAACTGGAAAAAGCAGCCGAGCTGCTCCTTGCAGACTATGATAAGCTGAAGAACAGTGCCGGCTATCAATATGACCTTGCCAATGTACTGGAACAGGTATTGTCCAATACGGCTCAGGAATATCAGAAAAAGATGGCGGCAGCTTTCCGCTCTGGTGATGCGGAAGAATTTAGTACCCTTTCCGATAAATTCCTTTCTATTATTGATATGGTAGAAAAAGTAACCGGAACACAGAAAGAATTTCTTGTCGGTACATGGATCAACGGTGCAAAGAAACTGGCAGAAAATTCCGATGATTTTACAAAAGAACTTTACGAACTGAATGCCCGCAGTCTGATCACCACATGGGGAAGTTACGACCAGGCAATCAGCGGTGGACTGATCGATTATTCCAACCGTCAGTGGGCCGGTCTGACCAACGATTACTATAAAATGCGTTGGGAGAAATGGATCACTGAACGTAAAAAAGAACTTGCCGGAGAATCTTATACCAATTACTCTGCTCAGGACTGGTTTGAGATGGAATGGGCATGGGCAAGAGGTACAAATAAATATTCCGGTACTCCGAATGGTCTTGATCTTCAGGGACTCGGAACCGATGTCCTTGCTAACTACTCACTCACCAATATGCCGAAAGATCCTGCCGAGGATGATTCCAGAGATCTTCCGCTTGAAGGCATGACTGCTACAGCAGGAAGTGAACAGGCAACGACCGGAAGTGAAGGACCGGCATCCGCTGTACTGGATCAGACTACAGGTACGATCTGGCACAGCAAATGGAGCGGTGATGCTCGTGAAAATCTCTGGATCGATATCGCTCTTGGAGAGAGTAAGACGGTAACCGGACTGCGTATGCTTCCAAGATCCGGTGGTGGGAATGGAACTATCACTTCCTACCGCATCGAGATCAGTAATGATCACGGCAAGACTTATCAGGAAGTTGCCACGGGTACATGGAACAGCAGTGACAGTTGGAAGATGGCAGAGTTCCATGCCATCCAGGCTACCAATGTACGCCTCTATGCGGTAGAATCTGTATCAGACACCAGCAATATTTTTGCATCAGCAGCCGAGATTCGTATCATGGGACCAGCTACTGCAATCGTTCCGGCAGAGGAAACTATAGTAAATATCGCAACTCCTTCTAAAGAAGCAGATCTGTCATCTGCACAGGCTGCAAAGGAGACTGATAAATACACCGTCTCTACAGTCTGGAAAGATGCAACCGGAACAACAGTAACGGCTATATCAAAGGATAAGAATGCGACTCATGACTATACGGCGAAGATTACTCTCACCCCTGTCACAGGATATTCCTTTGACAAAACCAGTGTACCGGATACATTGACATTGAAACTCAACGATCAAAGAACCGTTGAAGCTATTCCGGTCACAGACAGTGTTCTCAATGATGATGGAACTGTCACAATTACTTACCAGTTCAGCAATATGTTCCAGGGAGGCTCATTACGAATGGATCAGTCTTCTCCTGAAAAATCTACGAACATGAGATTTGGATATGACTTTAAGTTACCGGAAGCTTCATCCGAAAAAGATGAGATTAGCTTTAAAGGCTGTACCTGGTATTATGGAGTAGCTGAGGATGACTTAAAGAATACCTTCTCTCCAGACAAAACAAACTTTATAACGAATCCTGATAAAAAAGGAGCTGAATACTACAGATCCAATATCGTATTCACAAATCTTTCATCCGGTGCTTATAAACGCTCTGTATATGCCAGAATCCTGGTAAAATATACAGTAAATGGAAAAGAACGCAGTGTGATGGGAACATTTGTAGATTCAAGATCCGTCAGCATGATCGTTGAAGGAATCCTTGCCAATACGAACGCAGATCAGACGGAAAAAGATTATGCACAGAAAATCAAAGATGCAATTTTAAAGTAATCATTTTTCTTCAATCATTAAAACAGGTGAAGCCGACGCATTTGCGTCGGCTTTATCTGACCTTATATCTTTTTTCAGAATTGACCATTTTTAACGGTTCACATTTGTTGTATAGTAGAGAGAGTTTGAAAGGAAAGAGGTTTAACTATGAATACAACAACAAATTCAAAACTGAAAAAGATCGTTCTTACCGCATTGTTCGCAGCACTTTCCTGTGTTGCAACTATGTCGATCAAGCTTCCTACACCGGGAACCGGCGGATATATTCATCCGGGTGATGCAATGGTAATCCTCTCAGGTGTCGTTCTCGGACCATGGTGGGGACTTCTTGCAGGCGGAATTGGTTCTGCAATGGCAGATCTCCTTGGCGGATATTTCGTGTATGTTCCGATCACTTTTGCGATCAAAGGACTGGTAGCTGTCTGTGCCGGACTCTTATATCAGAAGATCGGTCATACTTCCAAGTCACGTTATGCCGCTGTCATTCTCGGCGGTATAGCTGATATCATCCTCGTAGCCGGTGGCTACTGCTTCTGCGAATACTTTTTCCTGTATGGTTCAGGTGCATTCGCAAGCGTACCTGCCAACCTGATCCAGGGACTCGGCGGACTCATCATTTCAGCAGTCCTTTATCCGATCCTTATGGCTGTCCCGGATGTAAGACAGACTGCCAATGCGGTAAATGAATAAGGAAACGAACAAGACTTAAAATTCCTGACAGCAAAAAGAACCAGTCATTTGCATAAGCAAATAGCTGGTTCTTTTTTATATGCTCATTTCACTCCGTCCACAGTTTCGTTCATCTCAACGTCAGTGTATCGATCGGTTTCAATACGATCGCTGAGTATGCTCCCATATTCAGCACGATCTCTCCATCCTCTACAATGTACTCATCATAAGCTGTTGTATATCCTTGCTCGTAGGTATAGATCAGACGCTTCATTCGCCCACTCATCTCCATTCCTGTCAGCCAGACAGGTACTGTTACTTCTTTCAGGATACTGCTGTTATTCACAATAATAACCAACTGCTCATCCTTTTCAAACCGTCCATATGCCAGCAGATTCTTCCCTGCGGCAAGCAGCTTGATTGAACCTTTTCTGAGCGGTTTTTCCGTCTTATGGATACGGATCATCTCTTTATGAAATGCAAGCAGCTCCTGATCTTCGTGCCCCCACGGATAAGTCCTTCTGTTATCCGGGTCAGTAAAACCACACAGTCCCACTTCATCTCCGTAATAAACCGTCGGTGCACCTACCCACGTCATCTGCATCACAACTGCTTCACGCATGACCGCAAGGTTTACACCCTCTTCTGCTCCTTTTGTGCCATGCTGACTTACCCGTCCGACTTTATGGTTCGTCCTTGTAAGGAACCGGGAATGATCGTGGTTGGATAATTCATTCATTGCCACCTGCAGAGACGGGGTCAGCATACTTGCCATAAAATGTCTCATTGCCCCGATAAAATTATCTGCATTGCCCCACAGATCCGTTCTACGCTCATCACTGTGCTTCTCCATACCGGTCAAAAACCAGGTCACCGGCTCCATAAATGCATCATAATTCATCACACTGTCCCACTCGTCTCCCTGAAGCCAGTCCTGTGGCTCTCCATAATGCTCTGCAAGGATCAGTGCATCCGGGTTCACACTTTTGACCTCTTTACGGAAACGTTTCCAGAATAAATGATTATATTCATTGCTGAATCCGAGATCCGCTGCGACATCCAGTCTCCAGCCGTCAATATTATAAGGTGCAGACACCCATTTCTTTCCGATCCGCATAATGTAATCTTCCAGATCCGGTGACTCCTCATACGCCAGCTTCGGCAGTGTATCATGTCCCCACCAGCCATCATATGTCCCATTGTACGGCCATGCTGAATCCTGGTTATTATGGAACAGGAAAAAGCTGCGGTACGGACTTTCCGCACTCACATACGCCCCCTTCGGGTAATCCGGCTGCGGTTCATAGATTCTCTCTCTGTCCATCCATTTATTAAAAGAACCGCAATGATTAAATACCCCATCCAGGATCACTTTCATTCCCCGCTGATGCATTGCATCCACCAGCTTTGCAAATAACTGGTTGCTGGCTTCCAGATTCCGCAGGTCTCCGGTTCTCTGCTGATACTTCGTTGCATGGATATTGTCCTTTGCACCCTTCGGAAGTACTTCTCCGTCATCCACTACGATCTTTCCGTAATGAGGATCAATATAATCATAGTCCTGTATATCATACTTATGGTTCGACGGAGACACGAACAGAGGATTAAAGTAAATCACCTCGATTCCAAGATCCTGCAGATAGTCCAGCTTATCTATGACTCCCTGCAGATCTCCGCCATAAAAGTTCCTGATATCCATGGATGCCGGAGCCTGACTCCAATCCTTAATTTTTTTACATGGAGCTCCGATATAAATATATTCATCATCTTCTACGTCATTTGTCGGATCTCCGTTATAGAAACGGTCTACAAAAATCTGATACATGACCGCCCCTTTTGCCCATTCCGGTGTGGAAAATCCCGGCTGGATAATAAAGGAATAGTACTCTTCTGCCCGGTAGGTCACACCATACCGGCTGAAATAGCAGATCTCTGTTCCTTTCTTGATCTCAAAATAATAGCGGAACGGCTCAGTTCCCAACTGATATTCGATCTCATAAAAATCAAATTCACCAGTCGTCTGCATTTTCCATAAAGTATAGATCTGTTCTCCTGCATGGAGCTTCACCTCATCCACATCATTGTGGGCTGTACGAAAACGCAGAACCACCTTTTCATTTATCTCCGGTTCTGCCGGAATGACATAATCGCCTGTTCCATCACAAAATAATGCTTCTCTGTTCATTCTCACCCTCCTCCGCTCCTTCGTATTCTGGATTCATAACCTATGAGAGAACCTGACACTGGCAGTTTCTCCTGCATACTCTGCTATGTCAGAAAACCCCCGGCCGTCAGTTCCTTCTGACGACAGAGGGTATACAGTAAACCTTTTTCAGGCATCCGTCTCACTTTCCTCAAACAGTGCTTCAAATTCGCTTCTGGTTATCTTCTCTTTCTCAAGCAGCAGTTCTGCACACTTTTCCAATACAGGATGGTATTCCTGAATAATACTTCTTGCCTGTGCATAACACTCATCTATGATCCGCTTGACTTCTTCGTCGATCGTTCCGGCAATCTTTTCTCCGTAACCTCTTGAAGTATGACCAAAATCTCTTCCGATAAAGACTTCATCACTGTCATTGTCATAATTGATCAGTCCCAGTTTCTCAGACATACCAAACTTGGTGATCATTGATTTTGCAATCGCTGTCGCCTGCTTAATATCCTGTGATGCACCTGTTGTAATATCATCAAAAATCTCTTCTTCTGCGACACGTCCTCCAAGAGATACTGTGATCTCCTGAAGCATATGTCCCTTTGTATTGAACATATCATCTTTTTCCGGAAGCGGCATTGTATATCCGCCTGCTCCACCCGTTGGAATGATGGATACACTGTATACCGGTCCTACATCCGGCAACACATGGAACAGGATCGCATGCCCTGCTTCATGATACGCTGTGATCCTTCGTTCCTTCTCTGAAACGATCCGGCTCTTCTTCTCCGGTCCGATCCCGACTTTTACAAATGCATGACGGATATCGTACTGCTGGATGAATACCCGGTTCTCCTTTGCTGCGAGGATCGCAGCTTCATTGAGAAGGTTCTCAAGATCTGCTCCTGAAAATCCTGCCGTCGTCTGTGCGATCTGCTTCAGATCCACGTCATCCCCCAGCGGTTTATTTCTTGCATGTACTTTCAGAATCTCTTCTCTTCCACCCACATCCGGTCTGCCGACAATCACATCACGGTCAAACCTTCCCGGACGTAAGATCGCCGGATCAAGGATGTCTTTCCGGTTCGTTGCCGCCATCACGATGATGCCTTCATTTACACCAAATCCATCCATCTCTACAAGGAGCTGGTTCAATGTCTGCTCTCTCTCATCATGGCCACCGCCCAGACCGCTGCCACGTCGTCTTGCAACAGCATCAATCTCATCAATAAACACGATACAAGGTGCATTTTTCTTCGCATCCTGGAACAGATCCCTGACACGGGATGCACCGACTCCGACAAACATCTCTACGAAATCCGAACCCGAAATGCTGAAGAACGGAACTCCCGCTTCTCCTGCTACTGCCTTTGCAAGCAGCGTCTTACCCGTTCCCGGAGGTCCCTCCAGCAGAACTCCCTTCGGGATCCTTGCTCCAAGCTGGGTATATTTTCTCGGTGCCTTCAGGAAATCAACGATCTCCTCCAGCTCTTCTTTCTCTTCTTTCAGACCTGCAACATCTGCAAATGTCACCTTGATCTCATTCTGTGTACTCATTCTTGCACGGCTCTTTCCGAAATTCATCGCTTTTGAATTTGTTCCGCCATTCTGACGGTTCATCAGCATAAACAGTAAAAAGATACCGCATAAAGTAATCAGTGACGGAAGGACTGCTGACATGATGATGGACTCTTTCGGAACATCCTCAAGACTGTATTTCACATCATTTTCCTGCAGAAATTCTTCCACCTTCCCTACGTCCGAAACATTCAGGCTTCTTACAGATGAATCATCTTTCAATGACAACGTCACCCGTCCGGTCGGCACAGCACTGTTCTGTCTGATATCTGCCGCCGTGACATTCCCCGCTTCTACTTCTTTTACAAAAGTAGAGTAGGAAATTTCCTGCTGGTGCATCTGCACCTTGTTCGCCATCCACAGGATGCCTCCTATGATAAGGATGAACAGCAGGATCGAGCCCCAGTTCACGCCTCTGTATTTCTTCTTGTTCTCCAAGGCTTATAACTCCTCCTTATTCTACACCTTCCACAACTCCGATATACGGAAGGTTTCTATATTTCTGTGCGTAGTCCAGTCCATATCCGACTACAAATTCATCCGGGATCTCAAATCCCGTATAATCCACCTTTACATCCTTCACACGACGATCCGGTTTGTCCAGAAGCGTGCAAAGATGAAGGCTTGCAGGCTTTCTTCTCTGAAGTACATCCATCAGATAATACAGCGTATTTCCTGAATCAATGATATCTTCCACGATCAGCACGTCTTTTCCCTCGATGGACTCATCCAGATCCTTTGCAATACGCACTACACCGCTGGACTTTGTTCCGTCTCCGTAGCTTCCCACGCACATAAAGTCCATGGAAACCGGTACCGTAATTCTCTTTGCCAGTTCACACATGAAAAAGACTCCGCCCTTCAGCACACAGATCAGATGAATCTGCTTTCCCTCATAATCTTTGCTGATCTGCTCTCCTAATGCTCTAATTCTTGCGTCAACTTCTTCTTCCGGAACTAATACTTTTATACTCTCTGCCATGATCCTATTCCTCCACAATCTTTATCTTAAGAATCTTTGTTGTCTGATCCCCAATCTGATATGCCGCACTCATCCGCATACCCGGGATCCATACGATCTGTTCTTCTTCCGCGATCAGAAGTATCCGGTCCCTTTTTTCCTTTGGGACTTTCTCATTAATAAAATAAGACTTCAGCTTCTGCCGCTTTCCCCGGCTGTCAATCACCAGCTCATCACCGGGTCTTCTGTATCTTATACAGAGTCCGCTTTTGATTATATCATAATCAAAGCATTTCGTGTAGCTTTTTTGTGACAACTCTTTCCCTGAAACTGCTTCTTCTCTTCCACAGATCTCACAGCAGACTTTCTGCCCCGTTCCCGGGAAATAAGTTTCCCCCGGAATCTTCAGTTCCACGCTCTGCTGCCCGGCACCTTCTTTTTCCTGAGCCTTTTTCTGATCTCTATCTTCAGATCTTCGCCGGATCTCAACTCCGGCATAGGTTCTGACCGCCCGGAGCTGATACGGAAGATCCCTGCTTTTTCCGACCTGCCTGCCAAATAACCCTCTTACTGCTTCCATATGCACTGCTTCAATATCTTTCTGTGCTTCTGCCATTTCACAGATACACCGACGGATCAGAAGAGACTGTAAAATGCCCGGAAGTTCTGCATATTCTTCCTCTTCAATCCTGAGTCCTGCCGGCTTTTCTTCCTTTTTCCCCTGCTGCTTTTCTTCCGGATTTTCCTCCGAAACATCCACCGGATGGACCATCTGTCTCCATGCCGCATCCGTCTGCAGGTTCAGATACTCCCATATTTCTTCTGCCTGTAAACTCAGACGGTTGATATGCTCTACTGTCTGACGGTTGATCTCCTGTTCCATAACCGGAAGAATCTTGTGCCGGATCCGGTTGCGGGTATACTCATCTTCTTCGTTCGTCTCATCAGTACAATAGGAAATCTGCTCCTCTTCCAGCCACTCTTCAATCTCTTTCCTCGTCAGACAGAGCAGCGGACGGATCCGGTTTCCGTAAACCGGACGAATCCCGCACATTCCCTGAAGCCCGCTTCCCCTCGCCAGATTCAGAAGTACTGTCTCTGCATTATCATTTTTATGATGTGCCGTTGCGATCTTATTCGCACCGGACTCCCTGCATACAGTCTCAAAAGCATTGCTCCGTACGATACGGCCTGCTTCTTCAAGAGATTTTTTCCCATTTTTTGCAATTAATTCCACATTTTCATGAAAAATCCTGCAGGGAACATCAAGTTTTCTGCACAGCTCTTTCACATAAGCCTCATCCTGCTCTGCCGCCTCTGCTCTCAACTGATGGTTCACATGGCAGACGATCACCTCAAACCCAAGCTTTTTCCGCAGTTCGCAAAGCACAAAAAGCAGGCATACCGAATCTGCTCCACCCGATACACCTGTCACGATGCGGTCACCCCGCCCGATCATCTGATACTGTTCAATATACTGCTCTACTTTTTTTCTTTTTTTATCCATCATATGTAAACTATACCGAAATACTTTTTAATTGTAAATCCCTGCTGTTTAACTTTTCAGACTTTCCTGTCACGCTTTCCATATCCCGACTGCAAGGACTGTCATATCATCCTCCGGTTCTCTTCCTGTCCAGCTCAGAACCTGCTGAAGAATATGATGTGCCAACTCCTTCGGATTGCTGATGGCAGTGCCTTTGATGATCGTCTCCAGGAGCAGATCCTGTTCTCCCACCGGCAGTGCATCCATCACACCATCCGTTACCATAATGATAAAATCTCCATCTTCCAGTTGCCGACGCACCGAATCGATTTCTATAGAATTGATCACTCCGATCGGAAGACTGGTGGAATTTAAATGTTCCACTCCGGCTTTGCTTCGGATAAATGTTGAAGATGCTCCCGCTTTGATGATCTCACATTCCCCGTTGTACAGGTCAAAGATCGTCATGTCTACCGTCGAGTAATGGATTTCCTCACGCCCCATCACCAGAGTTGTATTAATCATCTGGATTGCAGTCTTTTCCGGAAATCCCGCCTCCAGAAGTTCTTCTAAAAGCTCCACCACCAGGGTACTCTCCCTGCACGCGGTTTCACCTGAACCCATCCCATCAGAAAGCACCACGCCCTTTTTTCCACCCGGCAGCTCCATCATGGCAAAATTATCGCCTGAAATGCTGTTGCACCCCTTGCCGATCCGGGCAACTCCCGGAATTGTATAATATACCGGTCCTTCCCTGCAGATAACAGTCATATAATTCTGCCCGATCATCTGGGCACTGTCATTTTCTGCGACAAACCGTCGTCCTGTTGCGGCTGATACGCACCGCACCAGTTCCCGGACAGTCATTCTCTTTTTCTGCATCGCTCTCGCAGTCACATGAACTTCGTATTTTCCTTCCCGGTTCATGAAAAACTGCGTATACAGAACCTTGACGCCACGCTTTTTCAGCTGCCCGGAGATCCGCCGCTCCATCCGTTCATCCGTAAAAATACTTTCCTCCAGTTCCCTTGCACTGCTCTGAAGCATATCCGCAAAAGTATCCAGTTGGATCGCACATCCCTCTCTGCTTCTTGCGATCCGGTTGATCCAGATCATGTTCTGTCTTGCATCATGAAATCCTTCCAGCATTTCCCTGAGAAACCGCGGTGCCATGATGCAACGCTGCATCAGTTTCCGCTTGGTTTCTGTATTCAGATCATTCCCGTAATGATCCACCGCAGACAGGACTTCATATCCCATCTGATAGGTATGGATAAAATTTTCTCCCCAGCACCATTCACATTTCTCACATTTTGAGCAGACTTTTTCTTTCAGACGACGAAACATCATCTCGATCTCCTCATCCGAAAAGGCTTGCTTTTTTTCTTCCAGCCCAAGAAATATCTGTGAAAGCTGCTTTACAGAACCCGCAAAACGTTCGATCTGTTCCACATAGGGGCTATTATGCAATGTCTGCCCGTCGTTCATATCCTGTATTCCGCTCCTTCCTGTCAGATGATAAAAGCTCCGGGAGAACTTCTCTCCCGGAGCTATCTTTTGTATCTCTCTATGTAACTGACTCTTTTATGCCTGTCTACTTGATCGGCTTGAAAATAATCTCATTCGGATCTGCCAGGTGCAGCTTATCCTCTGCTGTCTCCCTGATATACTCATCTGTCTGAACATATGCCTCATATTCTTTAATCTCTTCTGAACGGGCCTCCTCAGCCTCAATCTGTGCCTGAAGCTCTGCTTCCTGTGCTTTATAGGCATTATTCCTGCTCCAGAGACTGACAGAACCTGCTGTAACCATTCCGCCTAAAAGTACGATTACCAGCGTCGTCAGGACAATGCCCCTCTTATGCCAGCGAAGACCGCTGTTCTTACGGCTTTTCTGCCGTCTGTTCCTTACGTTCTTATTCTTTGCCATCCAAGATTCACCCTGCTTATAAATGATACTCCAAACTGCTATGCTCCCTCAGATCCGAAAACTGCTTTCCCCTTCAGATTTTCGGACAACATAATTATTTTATCTATTTTTTTTAAACTTTTCAAGGCTTTTTCTCAGATTTGATAACATTTTTTTCAACAATATTTTCACACTTTTCCAAAACAACATTCCCAGCAGGATTCCGGCTATAAAATACCATCGGATACTGCCATAAGTCGTCACATAAAGCTGATGGAAAAGGTAGATACTGACTGCGACAGAATAAAGAATATCTTCCACTCCGACCAGGAAATCGTGATGCCGGATGATCCGCCTGAACCACCGCAATACATCATAACCGGCCAGAACGGTCAGACCGGAAAGTCCTGCATATAGAAAGATCATTGCCTCTGCTCCAAGTCCCGGCATCTTTCCCTCCTACCGGAACAGCCGGGACAGGAAATTTTCTCCTGCTTTCTCTGCCGGAGTGGAACTGGAATAAGCAATGCTGTCGATATTTCCCGACAGATCAACCTCTCCCTTTTCCACACTGAGCCGATTTACATGCAGATCCGTTCCCTTGACCATCAACATTCCCTGCTCCGTTTCCAGAAGAATCTCATTGAGGTCAAAGGAAAGAACATCCAGAACCCCGGTCACCATACTCGTCTTCCGATTATTCACCACAAGCTTATGTGCTTTGGCGATCCTCTGCTCTTCCATCTGCGTACCTCCCTTTTTAGTCCAACACTCTGCACATCTGATATATATGACGGGTTGTACGCTTTTATGACTGTAAAGTGAGAAGACAGCTTCAGATCACAGTACACTTTCCGGTCTTCCTGATCAATGAAACCGGTTAAATATAACGGAACAGCTCTTTTGCCTCTTCTTTCTTCGTTGTCTCCTGAAGATCAAGAACTTCCACTTTCACCGTTCTCGTTCCAAACTGGATCTCAATGACATCCCCCGGCTTTACCTTTACAGATGCTTTTGCAGTCTTTCCGTTCACAAGGACTCTTCCTGCATCACATGCTTCATTTGCCACGGTTCTTCTTTTAATCAGCCTGGATACTTTTAAAAATTTGTCTAATCTCATCTTTTCTGATTCCTTTTAGTGCTTTTTCATTGTATAACTTCCATTGCTTGCCCGGAATGCATGAATGATATACCTCGCCCCACATACAAAGGACAGAACATATCCGATCGCCAGATCTGTATAATAATCACCTGCAAGACCTGTCTGATCCAGAATCTCTCCCAGATACTGGTAACTGTCAAAAAATGTGAATCCCTGATCTTTCAATGCATCATATGCATCCCAGCTCCATGCGATCCGGTTTCCAAAATAGATCATCACAACCATGATCACCGAGGAAATGACCACTCCCTTTTTATCAAGATGGCCACCAAGCATCTCATATCCTTTCATCGCACAGATTCCGATCGCTGCTCCTGCGATTCCTGCAATATAGCCCAGCTTATAGATCAGGATCCACAGAATGCATCCGATCAGAGAACCAAGTACCGCACCCACGATCCCTTCTGCTACGCGACTCTTCTTCGCCTGGACTTCCTGCTGGTTCTGCTGCAGATTCTGACCGATCTGCCCTGCACAATTTTCACATACCAGATGATGCATTCCATTGATCTCATAATCTGAAACCGGTACATTCTCTGACTTGCAGTACTCGCATCCGCTGGAATATCTTCCCATCGTCAGGTACTGGATCACCGGCATCACTGCCTCATTGATCGCTGCCGGACACTTTGAACCAAATGCAGGCATCTTCACATTCATCAGAAGTGCTGTCGGACTGATCTTCGCATCCAGAACACCTTTTACCTTCGTCTTATGTTCTGCAAGAAAAGCAGCCAGCTTCTGATTATTCACATCATCATCAGAATGGGCATTAATACAGATCTGATAGAATCCATTCATCTGGTTCACCATGATCTCATATCCTCTGTAACTTCCGCAGAGGCATTTTCCCTTATCTGTCAGTTTCCCCTCTAAGATCTGCACCCGTACTTTTTCCTTAAACATAACCTTTCTCCCTTCGTATCTCACATAAAATAATGCTGCGTCAGTTGCCGGTGTCCTGTGCCTGTATAGCCACAGGCTCCGGCTCATTGCCCGCAGAAAAAAAACAGACAGGCACTGCAACCATTTCCTTGCAAAAACCTGTCTGATCCGATTCATTTCATCCGCTCTTTCTGCAGAAGATTAGTTGATTGCATCCTTTAATGCTTTACCGGCTTTGAACTTCGGAGCTTTACATGCTGCGATCGTCATTGTCTCACCTGTCTGAGGATTTCTTCCCTCTCTTGCTGCTCTCTCGCTTACTTCAAATGTTCCGAATCCAACGAGCTGCACTTTATCTCCTGCCTTAAGCTGTTCAGCAACTACATCAACAAAAGCCTTCAGTGCTTTTTCTGAATCTTTCTTGGAAATCTCTGCTTTCTCTGCTACTGCTGCAATAAATTCTGTCTTGTTCATGGATTATTTCCTCCTTCATTGTACTTAAATACAATTTCATACTTATTTTTTCAAAGGCTCCATGTCCACTCGTCCGTCCACATGGATGCACCCTTATGTACTGTTATAACGGTTCAGTCCTTATTTGTCAAGGAATTTCCGTTTATTCCACCTTTTTCAAATTACAGGTGTATCCCGAAAATAGTTTTCAGAAAATTCGTCTTTTCTTCTTCCTGATTCACCGCAAGTTCCAGCTTCTCCACACTTTTTTCAGGCAGCCATGCCTTATTCGACCTGCAATAACTGCTGGCAGTCTTCCAGAACTTCTCAGGATAGGCAAGCTGAAGCCCCAGATACTCCCATTCTCCCGGCTCCAGCCGGCGTTGTCTTTCATACGCCCGGATGATCCCAACCCCCAGTTTCTGTTTCCAACGATATTTTTCCATTGCTTTTCTCAGAAAATAATACAGATCCTGCACCTGGATTCCAATCCGCATATGTTCAAAATTGGTGATCGCAGTATCTCCCGGCAGGATCAGAATATTATGATAATTATAATCTCCATGCATCATCCGGTTTTCCGCAACGTTTTTTTCATAAATCTGCATACAGCCTGACTGTTCCATCGCTGCGGTGATCGCACAGGCCTTCTCATACATCGCTTCAAAATGCTTCAGATACAACGCTTCAAACTCATTTTTTACGACCCTTTTTCTGATAAACGAACGGACTTTTTTCATTTCCCGGTTATGCCGCAGCATTTCATCCAGCGGACTGCGTGCAGCAGGCGGGCAGACCTGAAACTCCTCTTCCGGGAATTGTTGCTGTGGCACAGGCTCTTTCTCCTTCTTTTCTGATACTGCTCCATTTCCCGATACCGCTGCATTTTCTGACACTGCTCCACTTTCCGATACCGCTGCATCTTCTGATCGCACTGCATACTTGCAAAGCAGCGTTTCCAGCTCCCCTGCTGTCGGTTCCTGCCATTTCAGATGCGTATGCAGAATCCCGAGTTTCTCAGCGGCAAGCAGGAGTTCCTGTTCCTTTTTCATATCACATTCCCGCCCGGAGTACCACTTTTTCATCATATAACGAGTCCCGTCCCTGGCAGCAACGATCAGCTTTCCATCCCTTGAAAAAACCGGTGCATCTACTTTTAATTTTCCCGTCTTCTCAAGCCGGTTCAATGTCAGATAAAGCAATGCCGCTCTTTTTTCAGAAGCAAGGGTTTCTTTCATCAAGAATACTTCTGTATCTGCATTGCCAATGCAAAAAAACGCACCCCTTGTCCGACGGGTGCTTTTAATCTCTATCTCGTACTGTTCCCGCACTTCCTGTTCATACTCTCTCATGACATCCCCCTGTTCCCGTGTGCGGACGCTCTTTTAACGCCCGCACCTCTATTCAAGTTCTTTCTAATCTATGAACAGGTTCTTCCATGTATGCCTGAAAGCTGCGATTAACTTAGAGGTTCAATTTATTTTTTACATATGCACAAAGGATTTCCTTATCGTTTCTTGCAGGATCATCCAGTACATATTCCAGTAATTCACTGAGCATACTGCCCAGCTCACGCCCCGGCTTCATTCCGAGATCCATCAGTTCACGACCTCCGACCGCAAGCTGTCTGAGCGTCACACACTCCTGCTTCTTTATGATCTCCTGATACAGCTGACGCATTTCTACGATATTTTCAATCTTTTCCCTTTTCTGATACGGACTCTGTGCCTTTACATCCGCAAGACGCACTGCCAGATAATACGGGAACAGCTCCACACCGATCCGGTTCATGGCTCTCCGCACATTCTTTGGTGTTGCCTCCACCCGGTAATCATGATAGCAGACCAGCTTCGTAACCGTTCGGATCGTCTCATTGTCAAACTTCAATCTGTGCATGATACTCCTTGCCAGCTCCTCACTGACCAGTGCATGTCCACGGAAATGATCCCGACCATTCTCATCGGTGGTCTTCATCATCGGTTTTCCCATATCATGAAACAGCATCGTAAGCCGGAGAATCTTGTCACGTTTCACATTTTTCAATGCCCGCAGTGTATGCTCCGCCACATCATATTTATGATGCGGTGTATTCTGTGCCACACCTTCCATTGCATCCCACTCCGGCAGAATCACCTTCGTCAGTCCCAGTTCGTATGCATCACGGATTCGCTCCGGGTGAGGCGATACCAAAAGTTTCACCAGCTCCGCCTGAATCCTTTCCGCACTGATATTCTGCAGATTCGGAGCAAGTTTGCGGATGGCATCCGCTGTAGCCGACTCGATCGGAAAATTCAACTGTGCCGAAAAACGTACCGCACGAAGAATCCTCAGTGCGTCTTCCGAAAAACGCTCCTCAGGATCTCCCACACACCGGATCAGATGATGGTTCAGATCCTGCATTCCGCCAAATACATCCACCAGACGCACCTGGTCATTATACGCCATGGCATTGATCGTAAAATCTCTTCTTCTCAGATCCTCTTCCAGCCGGTTGGTAAACTGTACCTCCTTTGGATGTCTGCTGTCCTCATATGCACCATCGATCCTGTAGGTCGTCACCTCAAAGCTGTCCTTACCGAAAAGAACCGTAACCGTTCCATGCTCGATCCCTGTATCAATCGTCCTGCGGAACAGCTTTTTTATCTCTTCCGGCTTTGCCGAAGTCGTAATATCCCAGTCCTGTGGCCGTCTTGCAAGGATCGAATCTCTCACGCAGCCCCCCACCGCAAATGCCTCATACCCATGAAGCTGCAGATTATTGATTATAAATAAAACTTTTTTTGGCAGTTCTATTTTCATGTATCTATCTTCCTTCCTGAAAACGTCAGCATCTTCTCAAAAATTCCATTTCTCTTCTCTGACAGCTTAATATTATAACTTGTCTTTCCTGCTGACTCAACCATTTTAGTACAGATTGCAGTCTTTTATCATCATAAAATGCAAAGGTTTCATCCAGGATCACCGGAAGTTCTTCCTCCTGAAGCATTTCGGCTGCCGCCATCCTCAGGGCAAAATAAATCTGCTCCACCGTTCCTCTGCTCAGCCGGTATGCCGGAATCCGCCTCGTTCCGTCCCATACAGAAATTTCCAGTCTGTCACTGATATTGACTCCCGGATATTTTCCCTCCGTAATTTCGGAAAAAATCTCAGACACTCTCCGGTTCAGTCCTGCTGCTGTCCGCTCTCCAAGATGCTCTGCCGCCTTTTTCATCGTCTCTTCTGCCAGTTCCAGTGCCTCTCTCCTCTCATAGAGTCTTTCCTCTGCTTCATCCGGCTGCAGTTCTCTTTGCTGCTCTTTCAAATTCTCGTACCGGAGCTTCTTTTCTTTCCACTCTTCCCGGATCTGTTCCTGCTGCCACTGAAGCTTCTGTTCTTCAGGATCGTTCTGCTCCCGCCAGACTTTCTCACCATTCTGCTCCGGCTGTCCGGTCTGAACCTTCTCTTTTTCCTGCACTGTGCGGGTTCCGCTGGATTTTTCTGTTTCTTTTATTATTTTTTTCTGTCCTGCCTGCTTACGGATTCCCACAACAAACAGCACACAGCCCGCGATCACTAAAAGTACTGCCAGCAGTACAAACGCGGAAGACCGCTCCAAAAGTACGTCAACTCCGGATTTATCTCTTAAAAATATCCCCCACAAAAGCCCTGCCAGTCCGGCAATGATTCCTAAAAAGCCACCAATGATCATTCCACGGCTGTTCTCTTCCGGTTGTTCAGAAGCAGATTCCGTTTCACCCGGATGCAAATCCGTTTCTTTTGAATCATTTTCCTTCTGTCTTTGTTGCAGCAGACGGATTCTCTGCTGATTTTCTTCATACTGTGCCTGAAACTTTCTCATATCTTTTTCCAGATAGGTACATTCCTGCTCCATGGAAAGATACTTTTTTTCTCTCTGTTCTCTTGCAAATCTGCACTGTTGCTCTACTGCTTTTTTCCGTTCTCTCAGATCTGAAATCGCACCGCTTAAATCCAGTTCCCCGCCACCGGTCTCATAATAATTTGCCGCATAATTTTTCAGACTTTCCGCCAGTTCCTGTCCCGGTCTGCTCTGAAACTGTCCGATCGAAACCGTATTGTCATACATCCCCGGAGTAATCCCTCCCAGCAGTATATCCAGATCCCCATGCTCTACCGAAAGCTCTTCCCCATCATCTTCACAGACCAGTGAAACCTGCTTTGAGATCCGGTCAAAACTCCGTTCCAGCCGGAAATTCCTGTTACCACAGCGAAACCGCATTACTCCGGCATAGTAATTCGGATTTTCCCACGGCTGGTACTTACTGAAATCATCCTTTGCCGCAGCTTTTCCTCTTCCCCGCTCCATTCCGAACAGCATCGCCCTGATAAATGCCTGCAATGTAGATTTTCCATACTCATTTTCTCCGTAAATGACCTGAACGCCATCCTTGATATAGAAATGCTGCTCTGAAAATCTGCCAAAATTTTTGATATATAATTCCGTTATCTTCATTTTCCGTCACCCCTTATTCTTAAGGAGTACTTCAACTCCCTCATACAATGCCTGATATTCTATGCTGTCCTTTTCGCAGTCTTTAAACCGACGGATATACTCTCCCAGCAGATTTCCTTCATTTTCCTGCAACAATTCTTCCATATCATACTGCGAAGCGGTTTCATCGATCACTTCCAGAAGATTCCCGTCCCGGTCCATTCGCTCTGTATCAAACCGCAGATCCGGATCCCGATATCCCGTAAGAATGATCTTATACATATTTTCTGCTCCATAGTCCTTCACGGCCTCCAGAATCTTTTTCCGCACGCTCCCCATTGTATCTTCCGTATTAACCGGAACTTCCAGATGAATATAGGATCTCATTGCACACGGAATCCACTGCGTATGAACCCCGGCTTCCGTAATCTCTCCCTTTACATAGCCGTGCGGCCCTACATCATTCCGGTCAATGGGTTCTAACGCTCCCGCATAAATGATCCGGTCTTTCATCAGTGCCTGCGGTCTGTGGATATGTCCCAGTGCAATATAATCAAATCCTGACTCTTCCAGCTTTTTCACCCGGAACGGACAATGCTTCTCATCTCCACCATGAGCGAGAAGAATCTCATACTCCTGGATTCCTCCCGCAAACGCCGATTCATACAGAGGCTCTCTGATCTCCCTGCTGTAATAACTCAGACCATACACTGCCGTCCTCAGTTCCGGGAACTCCACATATTCCAGTTCCCGCCCGAATAAAGGGATTACATTCTCATTCCACTGAAACGTTCTGTAATAAGAATCCTTTCTTATATAATCATGGTTGCCAGCGATCAAGACTACTTTTGTATGCGTCAGCTCTGCAAAATAATAATTCAGCTCTTTTAATTCCCTGCGAAGCGGCTGCCCGTGAAAAATGTCTCCTGCGATCAGCAGAAGGTCTGTCTGCTCTTCCTCGCAAACCTCAAGAACCGACTGTAGTGTCTCCCACAATTCCTGTGACCGGTTCTGACTGTATGCTCTGCCTGCATCCGGCTCTGCACCAAGATGAAGGTCTGCTATATGAATAAATTTCATTTCCAATTCTCCTGCTTTCGTATGATAACCTGATAACTTTTACTTCTTGTTGCTCAGCGTCTATAGATATGGAAGTCATTTCACATCTGATAGAATCTGATACTCTATACTATAAGGCATTTTCTGAGCTTTTGGCAATCAAAAAAACAGACCACCGGCTCACGCACACAGAAATGTGCATCAAACGGCAGTCTGTCTTTATTTATGATGCCAGGGTCAAAAGGTCTAAGCCCACATGAGCTTGCTCATAGGTGGATGAAAGACCTTAGGACCCGCCTCGATATGAGCATAAAAGTGGGGCGTAAGCACCATGATATGCGAATAGCGGGTAGGATTGTGGGAGTGCGTAGCATGAAACAATCCGTAGGCATCAAAGTCGGGGGCTTTTGACCCCGACATCTATTTATTTATAAGCTCAAAAGGATCCATTCTATTACAGTTCACAGTTATTTACAGTTCTCGGGAACGGGATCACGTCACGGATATTCGACATTCCTGTCAGATACATTACGCAACGCTCAAATCCAAGTCCGAAACCTGCATGTCTTGTAGAACCATATTTTCTGAGATCAAGGTAGAAACCATAATCTTCCTCTTTCAGACCCAGCTCCTGCATTCTTGCAAGAAGCTTTTCATAGTCATCCTCTCTCTGACTTCCTCCAATGATCTCACCGATTCCCGGAACAAGACAGTCAACAGCGGCAACTGTCTTTCCGTCCCCATTCAGTTTCATATAGAACGCTTTAATCTCCTTCGGATAATCCGTTACAAAGACCGGCTTCTTATAAATCTCTTCCGTCAGATAACGCTCATGCTCTGTCTGAAGATCGCATCCCCATGAAACCTTATAGTCAAACTTGTCATTATTTTTCTCAAGAATCTCGATTGCTTCTGTATAAGTCACACGTGCAAAGTCAGAATTTACTACATTATGAAGTCTGTCCAAAAGTCCTTTATCTACAAAGGAATTAAAGAAGTTCATCTCTTCCGGTGCATTCTCAAGCACATAGTTGATGACATATTTCAGCATGGCCTCTGCCAGCTCCATATCATCTTCCAGATCTGCAAATGCAATCTCCGGCTCGATCATCCAGAACTCAGCCGCATGTCTTGTCGTATTGGAATTTTCGGCACGGAATGTCGGTCCAAATGTATAGATGCTGCGGAATGCCTGTGCATAAGTCTCGCCATTGAGCTGTCCACTTACAGTAAGGCTTGTCTCTTTTCCAAAGAAATCCTGTGTATAGTCTACTGTTCCATCTTCATTCTTCGGAAGATTCTCCATATCCATCGTGGTCACACGGAACATCTCTCCCGCACCTTCACAGTCACTTCCTGTGATCAGCGGAGTATGCACATATACAAAGCCTCTCTCCTGGAAAAACTTATGGATCGCATACGCTGCGAGTGAGCGGACTCTGAATACAGCCTGAAATGTATTCGTTCGCGGACGCAGATGGGAGATCGTTCTCAGATACTCAAAACTATGACGCTTCTTCTGAAGCGGATAATCCGGGGCACTTGCACCCTCCACTACAACTTCATCTGCCTGGATCTCGAACGGCTGCTTTGCCTGCGGTGTCGCTACGAGCGTTCCCTTTACGACTACTGCTGCACCTACATTTAATTTGGAGATCTCTGCAAAATTCTCCATCTTATCGTGATATACTACCTGAAGCGTCTCAAAATAAGATCCATCATTTAACACGATAAATCCAAATGTCTTAGAATCACGAATACTTCGGATCCAGCCCCCAACTGTCACCTGCTTGTCCAGATATTCTTCTCTGTTCTTAAATAACTCACGAATTGTTGTCAGTTCCATACCATTAAAACTCCTTCAAAAAATTGTCTGCCAGACGCCGTACCTCTCATACTGCGATGGTTCTCTCATTCTGCTGTCCTTCTCTTCTTTGGACAGCCTTACAGATAATTATACCACTCTTATCCTCAGGAGTAAATATAATGTTGCTTGAGTTTCCGCAGTTTGTTCCTTCAATAAATAATTGATAATCGAACGCTTGTTTGTTATAATAAATACATAACAGTTGGGGCACGAATGGAAATGTGAATCATTCCTTTTTTCATTTTCGTTTTCTCCTTTCTCGAATTTGAGTAATCTATTTTGTCTAAAGCAATTACTTCTTCACCTAAAGGAGAAAATTCCGATGCAAAACGGAACTGTTTTGAAAAGATTTTTTGAAAAAGGATTTTTATATGGAGCACAGAGAAGATTTTTTTTTGATGATTCGGATAATCCGGGATCAGATGATACGATAGAAAAAGAAGAACATTATAAATGGACGATTGCACTGGAAGAGGAAACTAAAGAATATGCTGTCATCCCGGAAGAGGATTTACTGGAACAGGCAGAACCTGAGGTTGCCGAACGGCTGATATTAAAAAGAGATCTGCGAAAAGCTGCCATTGCAAGAATGGCAGCAAATGATGAAGGGCGAATTTTTAGATGTGATATTTGACTGTCCTTGTTTTGGTCTTCTGGGACTGATGACCGCACTTCCAACCACATCGGAATTTATCACCTATGATGCGGTGTATCTTCCCAAGAATCATTTCATCAAACAAGAAACGCTTTCTACGGAAGATTACCTCGCCTACTTCTTTCCTTTTGACAAGATCTCTTTTGTAAAAAAAGGTCAGGAATCTATGTGGAATACAGATAACCGGGAAATGTTTGCGGTAATTATGACTTTACAAGATAAGCCACAAACAGTGCTTATGAGCTTTCAAAAGGAATATGGCGAACCTTATGAATGGATTACCACGGTATTCTCTGACTGGGCTTTTACCTTTGTTACCAGCTTTCTGTATTATCAGGATTATGATGCATTGGAGGAAGCAGAACGGAATGTGTACCGAAAAGGAATGGAATGTTTTGGCGGCATTGCACCGACTTACCACATAGAACTTTTGGATAAACCCACCATTGTCTGGGATTTCCATTCCTTGATGCTCGCCATTCAGATGATGTTTTCCTTTATGATAACGGATGAAAACTCTACGCTGAAACTGTGCAAGCACTGTGGAAAGATATTTGTAGCCAGCCGCTCCAATGTGCAGTTCTGTTCTCCGCAATGTAAAAATCAACATAATGTATATATGTGTCGGGCGAAAAAGGATGAAGAATAAACAACATAGAAATATCAAGGGAGGAACATAATGATAGTATATATATATATATGATGACAAAGAAGGAAAAACAAATGCCATTTCCATAGACAAAAAAACATGGTGGATGAAGATTTGGAATTTTTTAATGACCACAGTATCCGAAAAGTTTGGCACTCCGGCGAAGAAGAATGGTATCTTTCGGTTGTTGATGTCGTACAGGTACTGACTGATAGTTCTGACCCCAAACAATATATCAAGAAGATGCGTGCCCGTGACAAAGCACTTAAATCCAAGTGGGGTACAATTTGTACCCCACTTCAAATGTTAGCACCTGATGGGAAGATGCGAAAAACACAGGCTGCCAACACAGAAGGAATTCTTAGAATCATTCAGTCAATTCCTTCACCAAAAGCTGAGCCATTTAAAACATTGCTGGCAAAAGTTGGTGCAGAAAGATTGGAAGAAATTGCTGATCCGGAGAAAGCAATGGAACGTGCGGTTGCTACATATAAAGCAAAAGGGTATTCAGATGAATGGCAAAATGCAGGTATAAAGGAATCAAAAGAATTTGCAGCACTTACCAATATTCTTACCATCGCATGGTCATTTTTATGGTTATTTTTAGAAAATCTGTTCCCATCGCTGTAAAAATTATAGCTGCTTTTATATTCGATGTCTATCGCCCCTGTGAAAAATAGGGCGAATACTTTTCTCTATATCTCCTCTATGTAAATATTGATCGCAAGATGTATAAACATATGATATTCCCGCAGATCGACGCCGGTAATCTCTTCAATTTTATTGATTCGATATAAAAATGAATTACGATGGATATGCAGTTGAGCCGCACTGTCAGACGTACTACATAAATTTCGGATATATACTTTCAATGTATCCAGAAAATCCGTTGAATGCTTTTTATCATATTCCCTGAGTTTTTCGATAACCGGAGATATGTAATTATTTCGCGGCATTTCATTTATCCGCGGCATCAAAATAGCCGGAAGATAATAATCTTTATAAAAATGGATTCGGCTATGTGCGTCTAGTCTTTTTCCGATACACATAGCGTCTGTCGCCTGTATTTTATAATCTCCGATATCAAGCAGATTTTCAAACAAGTTGCTGACACCACAGTGGGCGTTAAATTTGCACAAAAAAATATATAATTCATTAGAAGCCATCTGCGTCATTTTCGGAAGAAGACTATACTGTAATATATAAAGCACACGATCTTGGATCAAAAGCATCTGGTCGGAAAATAAGTTTTGAAAATATTTACTGATGTAAGACAGCACGTTCTTCTCAGAAGATGAATTCGTATTTACTGTAATAATGCGGTAAGGAGGTTTCGGAAAGAAACGACAGTTCTTCCGCCACAAGTCTAACTGTTTCTCCGATACGATCCTACCGTTAAACAATTCATTGATAAATGTTTTAAGATAAACCGATTCCATGCTGTTTTCCGAAGTTTTCCCCTTTAACATAAGACTGCACGCTTCCTGGATAATGCTCATCGCCTTCATCCGTTCCTCCGTGATCTCCCCCTTTTTACATTGCATGACAACATAACCTTCTACGATATTGTTAATCTTTATAACCCCTAAAATCTTCGGAAATTCTTCTGTCGCCGCTCCCCAGTCAACTATATAAGGTGCTTCCTTTTCATTTACCGACTGCATAATTCCATCAGTATATAACTGCACGGTCATGTCCATATCATATCTTTTATGCTCTACAAGATAATCCCAGTAATAGTCACCTGTTTTATTTTTCGGAACAGCTCCGAGAAGATTGTATGCAATATCTACGGCAAGGATCGGAACTCCCGTGACCTCATAAGATACATCCATTAATTCTTGCATCTTTCCGTGTGAAAGTGTCTGAAATAATCTCTGATACAATGCCAAAAAATCAATTTTCTTTTCCATGATGTCTTACTCCCTGTCAAAATGTATCGTCATTATAAATGTACGTTAAAACCGGATATCCCATTATCTCAATCCGTCAAGTTTACGGTTTCCTTATACGAACAAGCATATTATACTGCAAAATCAGGTAAAAAGCCTCGAATTTTGAGATTATTTTTTATATTATTGTGCATTTGCACAAAAACCACTCTGCAATTTCAGGCAAGGATCTGATGAAAAGATTGTTAAAAAACTATACAATCAAGCTATAAAACAGACACGAAAGAAATGTCATCGAAAATGAATAAGGAGGACAAAATGAAAAATTACTTTGATTTAACAGGACAAACAGCTGTGGTAACAGGTGCATCCACAGGATTAGGCGTTCAGATGGCAAAGGCATTCGCAAGTCAGGGAGCAAATCTTGTATTGATCGCAAGACGTCAAAATCTGCTTGAAGAAAATGCAGCAGCCATCGAAGCAGAATTTGGTGTAGAGGTTCTTCCGTATACATGCGACATTACGGATACCGAGAAAGTAAAAGCAGCAGTGGCAGCCACTATGGAAAGATTCGGACGGGTAGATATATTAGTCAATAACGCAGGAACAGGTGCGGTCGCTCCGGCAGTAGATATCACAGACGAACAATTCAACAACGAATTAAAAATCGATCTTTTCGGTTCATTCATCTGTGCTCGTGAATATGCAAAAGAAATGATCAAAGCTCACTACGGACGTATTATCAATATTGCCTCTATGTACGGTCTTGTGGGAAATATGGCAGCAACATGCGTGCCTTATCATGCTGCAAAAGGCGGCGTTGTCAATATGACAAGAGCTCTTGCTGCAGAATGGGGCAAGGAAGGAATCACAGTGAACTCTATCTGCCCGGGATATTTCATAACTCCGCTTACAAAAGAAACTCTTGACTCCGACTGGTTTACAGCATATGCAAAAGGGGCAATCCCTGTAGGGCGTTATGGAAATGAAGGAGAATTGGATACTTGTGCTCTGTTTCTTGCTTCTTCCGCTTCCTCATACGTAAACGGACAAAACATTGCTGTAGACGGAGGATATACAGCTATTTAATTATTTTTCGATCTTATACCGTTAAAAAAAACAGATATTTACAAAAAACATTTTAAAAAGGAGAAAACTACTATGGGGTATGAAAGTTTATTTACACCTTTTAAAATCGGAAACATGGAAGTAAAAAACCGTATCGGTCTGTCTCCGATGGGAACAAACTCAGCATTTACTAACGGAAGAAAAGACGCCCAGGAAATCGATTATTTCATTGAAAGAGCAAAAGGAGGAACCGGTATCCTTTATATGGGATGTCAAATGTTAAACGAGCAGATCGCACAAGGTTCTATGGAAGGTTATCTTGATACATATACAGTCCTTCCTTCTCTGACATCTGTGTGCGACGGATGCCACAGATACGGTGCTAAAATTGTTTGTCAGATCAGCCCTGGTACAGGACGAAACGCATTTCCTGATACATTCGGAAACCCTCCGATCTCTGCATCAGCGCTTCCGTCTGTATTCAATCCCGACGTAATCTGCCACGCACTGACAAAAGAAGAAATCGCTCAGATGATGGAAGGATTCAAATTTGCCGCAGGCGTTGCAAGCGATGCCGGGTTTGACGCTATCGAAATCCATGCACACGCCGGATATCTGATCGATCAGTTTATGTCTCCTGTATGGAATAAAAGAACAGACGAATACGGCGGTTCTCCTGAAAATTGTGCACGCTTCCCGAAGGAAATCGTAGAAGCGATCAAAAGCGTAGTCGGTGACAGTATGCCTGTCATCTTCCGAATTTCTCTTGATCACAGATTTGAAGGCGGACGTACGTTGGAAGACAGCATGAAACTTTTAAAAGTTTTAGAAGCTGCAGGCGTAGATGCCTTTGACATCGACGCCGGATGTTATGAGACTTTGGATTATATCTTCCCTCCGTCTTATTTAGGAGAATCCTGTATGTCTTATGTATGCGCAGAAGCAAGAAAAGCTGTCAGCGTACCGCTTATTAATGCCGGATCTCATAATCCTGATTCCGCAGTTGAATTGATCGAAAGCGGAAATGTTGACTTTGTAAACATGGGACGTGCATTGATTGCCGATCCGTATCTTCCTAACAAACTGATGACAGGACATCCCGAAGATGTCAGACCTTGCCTTCGCTGCAACGAATATTGTATCGGGCGCATTTGGAATAAACATACAAAACTTAGCTGTGCGATCAATCCACAGGCAATGGAAGAAGTTCGGTTTGAGATCAAAAAGACAGACTCCCCGAAAAATGTTGTCGTAATCGGCGGAGGTCCGGGCGGAATGGAAGCAGCCAGAGTTGCCGCAATAGAAGGGCACAAAGTGACCCTGTTCGAGAAAAACTCAAAACTCGGGGGAGTTATGGGGGATATCTGTACTGCAAAATTTAAAAATAATATTAAAAAACTCACAAAATGGTACACCGTACAGTTAGAAAAACTAGGCGTAGACGTCCGTCTAAATACAGAAATAACAGGCGATGAATCAATCCTTGAAGAATGCGACAACATCATTATCGGATGCGGTGCCGTTCCTGTTACTCCTCCTATTCCGGGAATTGACGGAAACAATGTCATATCGATCTTAGACGCACACCGAGATCCTTCCCTCATAAAAGGTGAAAAGATCGTAATCTGCGGCGGAGGAGCTTCCGGTCTTGACGGAGCACTCGAAATCGCTTCTGAAATGGGCAAGAAAGTAACAGTCGTAGAGATGCTGCCGGAATGTGGAAAAGACGTATTCTTTATTAATAAAATCACATTGTTTACCAAACTTGCTGAAAACGGCGTTGAACTTATGACTAACACAAAAGTCGTATCCATTGAAGAGAATGGTCTGACCGTCGAAAAGCAGGACAAAACAACAGAGACAGTTCTCGCCGACACAGTCATTTCCGCATTCGGAATGAAACCTGTTCTTACAACAGTAGATGCTGTCAAAGCAAAATATCATCTCAAAACGAGAGTTGTCGGAGACAGCAATAAATTAGGTAAAATAGGCGAAGCTGTACGCGACGGTTTCTATGCGGCTACAAGTTTATAAAAATCATAAATTTTTAAGGTAATCGTAAAATTTTAAACTGATCATGATTTTTTAAGATGATCGTAAATTCTTAATCTGTGGCAAGAAAAACACCCACACAGGAGCATTTCTACTCTTGCGTGGGTGTTCTTCTTGCCACACTCTTTGAAGGTGTCACTCAAAAATTCTCGTTTTACGAAAATCCCTTTGTTGCACCGCCAAAAGCGAGGCTTTTCTACTGTCTGTGGGGTTTATTACAACCCTCTGTTCTTCTTTTCTGATTATCTATTGTACTTTTTCTTCTTATTTATAACCATTGAGCCGCCACTGACAACCAGCAGAGCCATCCACAAAGCAAGATTTGCTGTATCGCTGGTCTTCGGACTCCTGGCAGACGTTCCAGCCTTGGTGCTGCTATTCGTTGTTGTATTTGGCTTTGTATTTCCCGGCTTGGTATTTCCTGGCTTTGTATTGCCCGGCTTCGTATCACCCGGTTTTGTATCTCCAGGTTTTGTATCTCCGTTGTTATCTTTAGCTTTTTCCCAAACAGCTACATAAGTAACATCTCCTGTTACTTTTTCAGCAACAGCCGGCTTCCAGCCTTTGAAGACATAGCCTTCTCTTGTCGGTGTTCCCTTGAATGCAGGTGTATCGACTCCCGACAAAAGATTTCCGTATACCTGATCTGCAAAGATTACTTCTTCATCCACTCCGTCCGTATATCTGACGGTGTATTTGGTCTCCTCATCGTCTGCGATACCATTATTATTTTTATCTTCTCCCCATCTTGCTACATAGGTCGCATTTCCTGTTACTGTTGCAGCAACAGCCGGATTCCAGCCTTTGAAGACATATCCTTCTCTTGTCGGTGTTCCTTCAAATGCAGGTGTAGCCACTCCTGACAGAAGATTTCCGTATACCTGATCCGCAAAGACTTCTTCTCCGTCTACTCCGTCTGTATACGTAACCGTATATTTCGTTTCTTCGTTATCGTCAATGCCATTATTATTTTTATCTTCTCCCCACGTTGCTACATAGGTCGCATTTCCTGTTACTGTTGCAGCGACTTCTGGATTCCAGCCTTTAAATACATACCCTGTTCTTGTCGGTGTTCCGCCACTGAATGCCGGGGTAGCCACTCCTGACGAAAGATTTTCGTGTACCTCATCTGCGAAGACTTCTTCGTCCTCAACTCCATCTGTGTAAGTAACAGTATAAGCCACGGTCTGCTTGATAGTAAAATGCAGAGTACGCCCTCCCCAATTGCTGGCATAGGTCCAACCTATGGACGAATTTAATCTGCTGAACTGATAGATCAGATCAATATCAAACGTAGCTGTTCCGTTCGTCACACCATCGGTTGTCACCACCGTCTGATAACATTTATACGTTCCCGGCCAGCCCGAAAGCGTGCTTGATCCTTCACTGCCTTCAATCCCCTCAAGGATATGGTTGGGATCGTTAATATTGTAAACGTAATATTTATAGGCTGAAGGAATGATCTGATAGGTATTATTGCCATACTGCCACTGGATAAGTGGTAACACCGGATGCGTCAACCTGGTTTTACTTTCTGTTGCACTACCGTTGACATTAACTTCACCGTAGTAAAGATTATCAGCACACGTTAGTTCCTCATCAGATCTGGTAATTGTTACATTGCCACTAACATCAATAATATTTGCTGCCAATGCAGTTGTTGGAAACATGGAAATTATCATACACAACAACACGAACAGCGAAAGGAATTGCTTTTTCATCTTCTTCATCTTCTTCATAAGAAAAACCTCCATATTCAAATTTACAGGTTAAAGATGGCCCTGTATAGCCAGTGAAAAGTTACTTCAGACCAATGGTCTGAATGGAAAGCATGCTCAACAAATTCACTTCAAAAACTTCAAAAACCTTTTCATTGTATCTATAAAAAAACATCTCCCCTTACACTTGAAATCCATACTCTTCTAGTATAAAATAATTGCGTTAATTATTTAACAGAATACACAGGAATGAGGAATTTACATATGGAAAACCATTTTAATACTCCGGCTGAAGTAGTAGATCTGAGTATCAAAGCATGTGAGAACAAAACAAAACTCCCTGTCGGGAAAATGATCCTTCTCGGTATTATGGCAGGGGTTTTTATCGCACTGGGCGGTGCTACAAGCAGCACAGCGGCACACGCAGTAGAAAATGTCGGAGTGGCAAGAGCATTGGCAGGTGTGATCTTTCCGGTCGGATTGATGCTGATCGTATTCTTAGGTGGAGAACTTTTTACCGGAAACTGTCTGATCATTATGGACGTATTTGACAAACGGGTAACCTGGGCCGGACTGTTCCGTGACCTTTTCATCGTATTTTTCAGCAATTTGATCGGTGCCCTCTGCGTGGACGTACTGATCGTTTTCAGCGGAAACTTAAATTACTCCGGTGGTCTTCTCGGTGCTTATACGATCAAAGTTGCTGTCAGCAAGATCGCGATCTCACCGGTACAGGGCATCACCTCCGGTATTTTGTGTAACATTCTTGTCTGCCTTGCAGTACTGATGGCGACTTCTGCACGTGATATTGCCGGAAAGGTATGGGCGATCTTCTTCCCGATCTGTGCTTTCGTTGTAGGCGGTTTTGAACACTGCGTTGCCAATATGTTCTATATTCCTGCCGGTATCATGGCTGCCATGAACCCGGATTATGTGGCAAAAGCAAAGGACGCTTACGGACTGACCGCAGAACAGATCGCTACACTGACACCTCTGCAGAGCCTGCAGAATTTTATCCCGGTTACTTTGGGCAATATGATCGGTGGTATGTTGTGCGTCGGACTTCCGCTCTACCTGATCTACAAGAAAAAATGGAATTAATTTAGAAATAAATTACTGGATTTAGAAATAGAAATGGAAAAGGAGAATCTCTCACGAAACCCTTGTGAGCAGATTCTCCTTTTCTGTTGCACGATATTGAGCAGGCTGTCATCTGCTCAATTTGTATTCATCCCTTTACAGTCCGAACAGTTTCAATAACTTCTCCACGAAATTCAATTTTTCTCCGATACAAAAGACTCCGTCATCCAGACTTACGATTCCTTCATACAGATCCGAAGTTCCTTTCGTGTGCAAATACGGACAAATCTTTCAATTTGATGGTCAAATATGGTATAATAAAATGATATCGGGGTCAAAAGCCCACGACTTTGATGCCTTTACGTTTGTGATCGATTATGTAGAGGAGAATGCATTCTTTCTCTGTAATTTTTATTATTACTCTGAATATTTTGCTCCCCGCAGTACTTACTGCTGAAAGGTTATAATGGAAAAAATCAGTATTATCGTACCAATATACAACGTTGCACCTTATTTACCGGCATGTTTGGATTCTATTATTCATCAGACTTATCTTAACCTTGAAATTATTTTAGTTGATGACGGATCAACCGATTCCAGTAATAAGATCTGCGAACAATACAAGACTGTCGATCCAAGGATTCAGGTGATCCATCAGGAAAATCAGGGAGTCTCCACTGCACGAAATGCCGGATTGGCTCTTGCCGCAGGCCATTATATTACTTTTGCAGATGCTGATGACTTGCTTGAGCCATCCCTGCTGGCTGAATGTATAAAAGCAATAGAGACCGGACAGACGGATGTACTGTATCATGGATTTAAAAAGGATGTCTGGAAAAGCGGAAAAGTTTCCTCTTCTCTCAAGGGGATTCCGTCCTTTGAAGGAGTTCTTTCTAAAAATCAGATGAAAGACTACATCCTGGCACAAAAAGGAAATCTGAACGTCAATGTATTCAGCTATATTTTTACCAGAGAATTGATTGCAGATCTCCGGTTCAATCCAGATCTTCCCTATGCAGAGGATGCGGTATTCGTTATGCAGGCACTTTCAAAAGCCCAGACTTATTACTTTTCTGCAAATTGTGATTACCACTATAATGTCCGTGCCGGCTCTGCCGCATACCGCTGGCAGCCGAAACTGGTCGAATGCTACCGGAACAATTTCATGGAGACTCGTCATTTTCTGGAATCTCTGGAACTGACCTCGCGGGAGATGGAAGAGATTATGTCTCAAAAATATGTAGATGGGTATGCCTCTCTGGTCTATAACCTGTGTCTCCCTACCTGTACTCTTTCTTTAAAAGAAAAATACCGGATTTTACAGTCTGCCAGAACGGAGTTCCGGATCGATCATTATAAACGTTTTTATAGGCTGAAAGAAGCCGGACTTTTTCAAAAAGCAAAGACATTTCTTATTTTCCGGCATTTTGAAATATTTTTAATTTTATTTGGAACACTCTATTGTAAGAAGGGATAAATCATGAAGACTGAAGAAATTGATATTGTATTGGCCTGGGTAGACGGCTCTGACCCTGTATGGTGCGAAAAGAAAAAGGAACGTATGAGACAGCAGGGATTATCCGTCAAAAGTGATGACCGGGAAGAACGCTACCGGGACTGGGATCTGATGCATTACTGGTTCCGAAGCATTGAAAACTTTGCTCCATGGGTTCGTAAAATCCATTTTGTGACCTTTGGACATCTGCCTGAATGGCTGGATTCCAGTAATCCGAAATTACATATTGTAAACCATGAAGACTTTATTCCGGCGAAATACCTGCCTACCTTTAGCAGTCATCCCATCGAATGGAATTTCCATCGTATTGAAGGCTTATCGGAAAATTTTATCTATTTCAATGATGATATGCTCCTGTTAAAACCAGTGAAGCCGACGGATTTTTTCAAAAATGGAAAACCCGTTGATATGCTTGCACTGCAGCCCGATGTAACTAATGTGGACGACACAACTATGCCATATATCTACCTGAACAATGCCATGCTTCTGGCTAAATATTTTGACAAGCGGCAGAATATGAAAAAGCAGCCTGGGTCTTATTTTCACATTGGTTATCCTGCGATGTACTTTTTCTATAATTTTTTGGAGATCATGTTTCCACGGTTTACAGGATTTTATACCGTACATGGACCATCTCCGTTAAAAAAGAGTACTTATGAAACTCTCTGGAATCTGGAGGGAGAGTATCTGGATCAGGTATGCTCTCATCCTTTCCGTCACAGAGAAGACGTCAGTCAGTACGTTATCCGGGAATATCAGAAATTAAGCGGAAATTTTATCCCGAAAAATGTAAGAAAACTTTGCCGGTACTTTAATCTGGCAGAGACGAATCCTACTTTGACTGATACCATTATCCATCAGAAAAGTCCTGTTGTCTGTATGAATGACAGCAATCAGGAAATCCCTTATCTGAAAGTAAAGGAAGAGATTCAAAGAGCCTGTGAACAGATTTTACCGGATCGTTCTTCTTTTGAACGTTACTGAGATCACTCAGCGTTTATGCGGTGACTAAAATATTACTAAAAAATCTCCTGATTTTTCCCGTATATCTGGCAACGCAAAAATTCCCGGAAACAAACCGTTTCCGGGAATCTTCTTTTAAGAGGCGCAGACCGGATTTGAACCGGTGCATCAGGGTGTTGCAGACCCACGCCTTACCGCTTGGCTACTGCGCCTTACAGATGTTGCACCTGCAACATCTGTATTATAGCAAAATATATTTTTCAAGTCAAGATTTTCTGATCCTTTGATGTTGTCTTTTGTAACTTTTGTGCAAATGCTATTGACAAGTAAACTTGGCGTTAATATAATTAAAATATGCAAAGAAAACTTGGAATGGAGGTGCTTTTATGAAAAAAGATGAAATCTTAAACGCAAGTAGAAAAGAACATCAAAATAAAGACTTGGCGGAAATGGAAGTGCTATATTTGGCAGGAAGTCACGCAAGTAGGGTGGGTGCTTTTGTATGTTGTCTACTTTCTTTGCTATCCTCTATGCTTGCCCATACTAAGATTTACAGTCCTTGGGTTATATGCTTCAGTATTTTTGCTACACAATGGTTAGTTCGTTTTATCAAAATGAAACGAAAGAGCGATTTGCTATTGACCATTATGTTTTTCATTCTTTCCGTTTTGGAATTTGTTGGATTTGTTCGCCGAATTTTAGAGGTGAGCGTATGAAAGAACAATTACATCTGAAAAATCACTTAAAGGAAGTTCGTACAGCGGCAAATCTTTCTCAAGCTCAGCTTGCAGAAATGGTAGGAGTTTCAAGAAATACCATTAGTTCTATTGAAACTGGACAGTTCAACCCAACAGCAAAGTTGGCATTGATTTTATGTATTGCTTTAGACAAGAAATTTGAAGAACTGTTCTATTTTTAGGAGGTAATTATGGAGAACATTATGTTGTTGATTTTAGGAGTGTTCATATCTGTTATGGGAATCATAAATATCAAAGGCAATATCAGTACAATTCATTCTTACAATAGGCGAAAAGTAAAAGAAGAAGATGTACCAAAATACGGAAAAGCCGTTGGTACTGGAACGCTGATTATAGGAATATCGCTTGTGTTGAGGTTTATAGTTTCATTTTGGAGTGAAGAAATTATGGGATTTATTATACTGCCAGCAGTTATTGTCGGATTATGCTTTATGTTGTATGGACAAATTAAATATAATAAAGGCATTTTTTGAGGAACGAAAACTTTGAAGTTGTGGAGGTAAATTTTATGGGATTGTTTGGTAAAAGTAAAAAGGAACGAGAAAAAGAATATATGAGTAGAATAGATGTCCCGTCTTGCTTGAAAGAGAATTTTACTTTAACGGTAGATGAGATTTTTACGATTATAGGTGTAGGCACAGTGGTTACAGGGAATGTTGAAACTGGTATATGTAGAACCGGAGATAAGGCTTATATCAATAAAGCAAATGGAGAGATTTTGGAAACTGCAATTACTTCAATTGATGTGCACACAAAAGAACGAAGACCAAATGGTAGTGGCTACAAAACAGAACATATTGGAATTGGTTTGCGAGGAATTTATAAGGAACAATTAGATAAGGGTGATAAAATAATGGTAAAAAATGCCAATATGTATGGAATGTAACTATAAATCCCAGTTTGTCGAACCGGGGAATTTGAAGTTACCAAGCGGAACTGTAAATGGAGGAGAGTGTAAATGAAAACAAATGGGATAGTTTTGCTCACGTTCATTTTTCTGACAAGTACATTGTTCGGATGTGGAAAACAAGATGCGAGTGTGGGCTTGGAGAGTATTGATGTGCCGGAAATCGAAAAAATTGAACATACAGGAACTACAGGCGGGAAAGACGGTAATTATTCGTATTCTTTTTCAGATGATGAAGTTATCGAGTTTATAAATTTGTTGAATCAAGTAAAACTTGGTGACGAAGTAGACGAAAGCAAAGCAGTATCAAGTGGAGCTGTTTCTTATTATACTATTTATCTTGTGACAGATGAAACACTGACAATTAGTCCTGGTAAATATTTTAAAGTTGCGGACAGATATTATGAGTTTGATAATTATGATGAATTGTGGGATGAATTTATAGTATTTAACAGTATAAAGTGAAATGGCTGTGGTATCCGTATATTCCTTTCGGCAGGGTTACGCTGTTGCAGGGCGATCCGGGCGACGGGAAAAGCAAGTTAATGCTTTCCGTTGCCGCCTTGCTCTCTAAGGGAGAAGCCTTGCCTTTTACAGATGAAGATAGAGAACCAACCGTATTACGGCTTTCAATATACTCAATTTCAGGAAGATGGATCCGCCTGTGCAGTCTCCTCATATACCTCCAGCACTTCCTCCGCTGATCCATACTCCATAACCTCCGGCATCACATCCACCGGTGCATGCTCACATACCGGTTTCTTTAACTTTGCCCTGTCCCGCTCATAAGCATCACATAAAATGATCTTCCATTCAAAAAACCGTTGTGCTGCCCGCTGTCATTCGTGCTATACTGATTCTTATGAAGTGATGATTATGCTCTTATAAAATTATGATGTCGGGGGCAAAAGCCCCCGACTTTGATGCCTGCGGATTGCTCCGTGCTACGCACATACTTATAAAATTTGTAAAGGAGTTGTTGAGCTATGAACCATAGAATCCCGGAAGAATTAATCGAATTTATCAAGGAAAGCCCTACTGCTTTTCATGCAGTCAGTGCCATGGCTGCCCGGCTTACAGAGTCCGGCTTTATCAGACTGGAAGAGGGAATGCACTGGAATCTTAAGCAGGGCGGTTCTTACTATGTGACCCGCAATGATTCCTCCCTGATCGCATTTACCATACCGGAGCATCCTTTTCAGGGAATGCGGATCATGGCAAGCCACAGTGACTCCCCGTCCTTTAAGATCAAGGAAAATCCTGAAATGGAATCCGAGGGGCATTATATCCGGCTGAATGTAGAACGCTACGGTGGAATGCTCTTTGCCCCCTGGTTTGACCGTCCACTTTCCGTTGCAGGAAGGGTGATCGTAAAAGATCCTTCCACAGACGGAAAGCCTTCTGCCTGCTTTCTGTCAAAGCTGGTCAATATTGACAGGGATCTTCTCATGATCCCTAATCTTGCCATCCACATGGATCGTGATGCAAATAACGGGCATAAATACAATGCTCAGAAAGATATGCTCCCTCTTTACGGTGATCTTACAGCAAAGAATACCTTTTTTCAGACCATCGCAGAGGCAGCCAATGTAACTGAAGATGAAATCCTTGGTCATGACCTCTTCTTATATAACCGACAGGAACCTTGTATCTGGGGTGCATCCCGGGAATTTCTTTCTGCTCCCCGGCTCGACGATCTCCAGTGTGCCTTTGCCTCCCTGAAAGGCTTTCTTTCCGGAGCAAAGGAAGATTATCTGGCTCTTCACTGCGTTTTTGATAACGAAGAAGTCGGAAGTGGAACAAAGCAGGGTGCAGCTTCTACCTTTCTAAAAGATACACTGACAAGAATCCACAGAAACCTTGGATATAATGAAGAGGATTTTCTTGTGCATCTTGCCAACAGTCTCATGGTCTCTGCTGACAATGCTCACGCAGTTCATCCTAATTATACAGAAAAGGCCGATCCAACGAACCGACCTTACCTGAATGAGGGAATTGTCATTAAATACAATGCCAATCAGAAATATTGTACTGATGCCGTTTCTGCAGCCATGTTCAAGGATATCTGCCATACCGCTGGTGTCCCGGTTCAGACTTTTACCAACCGTTCCGATATGGCAGGCGGATCCACACTTGGCAATATTTCCAACACGCAGATTGCACTGAACACTGTCGATATCGGACTGCCGCAATTTGCCATGCATTCGCCTTACGAGACCACCGGTGTCAAAGATACAGAATATCTGATCCGTGCCGCCACAGAACTTTTTGCTTAATCCTATTTCAGATACCAGGGTCACAATATGAGCATAAAAGTGGGGCGTAAGCACCACGATATGTGAATCTTGGGTAGGATTGTGGGAGCACGTAGTGCGTAACAATCCGTAGGTATCATAGTCGGGGGCTTTTGACCCCGACATCTATTTCAGAGATGCCGCACTATCATCTGTTGCAGATGAGGGTACGGCATTTTCTTTTATACCCGCATTTTTTCCTGCCTCTGTGCGAACCGGTGTATAAACTGCATTGATCTCCAGCGTATCCTCCGTATGTGCCATCCACAAGGTGTAATCTCTGATACTCCTTTTTGTATACTGTTCCTGAACACAATACAGTTCCATCGTCTCAAAATCTATCAGTACCAGGTCAACAGGCTCCGGTTCTTTTCCCTCCTCACATTTTACCTCCATCGCTTCAGACAGCTTTTCCAGACAGGACTGACACAAAATCTGCGATGCCTTTTCCATGGAAAGTACTCTGTCCTCTCCATAATCTACTACGATTTCCGAAATACCCCGGAGACTTTCTGAACTACGCTCCAGAACTCTTCCATTTTTCCCAACCGTTGTCCTTGTCGTATTCTTTCCTTCTGTATCTTCCGGCATATTTCCTTTCTCATTTCCACTTTTGATCTTCAGATCCATAATGTACCAGTCATTCACACTGATGATACCAATCGCATCTTTTCCGCTGAACATCCCCGTCATACTTTCTTTTCTGCTGCCGCACAAAGCACATTCTTCCTGATCTGTCAGCTTTGTCTCAGGCACTTTGGGCTTTTGGAATGACCAGTCTGCTTCTCTCTTTGCAGAAACATCTTCTTTCTCTGATGCATTTGACCAGAACTGTATATATGCCCACCACAAAACACATACTATCACTGCGATCCCTCCCAGGATCAGCCATACCGTTCTTTTCTTCATACTACGATCATTCATGGATTTTTTCATTTTTCTTCATTATCTACCTCTCTTTATCCGGGTGCGTTGCACTCCTTATTTGTGGCGGTTTCGTTCATGGTCAGTGTGTGGAACTATCCTTATTTATGAATTATCATAAAAGATATATCAGGAGGAGGAGCAAAAGAATGGACTTACTTAATAGTAAAAGCATAGGAAGAACACTGAAAGAGCGTAGACTCCAACTGGGTTATACTCAGGAACTCGCCGCCGAGAAATCAGGAATCTCTTACTCCTACTATACCAAAATTGAACGAGGAGAACAACTTCCTTCTATAGAAATTTGTGTTCAGCTTGCACAGACCTTTCATCTCTCGCTGGATTACTGGCTGCTTGGTACATCTTCTGATGCGGAAATATCCTCTGAATTGATCGATTTTGCCTATTCTCTCAGGGAGATCGACCTGAATTCTTTAAGAAAAGTAGAGAAGCTTCTGCAAAAAGCAGAATTGCTTACAAAATAATTTTTCTTTGCATTTCTTTTATGATGTCAGGGTCAAAAGGTCTAAGCCCACATGAGCTTGCTCATAGGTGGGTGAAAGACCTTAGGACCCGCCCCGATATGAGCATAAAAGTGGGATGATAATCCCACGATATGCGAATATTGGGTAGGATTGTAGGAGTGCGTAGCACGGAGCAATCCGTAGGCATCAAAGTCGGGGGCTTTTGACCCCGACATCATAAGATATAGAAAAAGACGTTCCGGTGACAGAGTCACCAAAACGCCTTTTCAAGGGGCTGTTCATAATTCCAGTGCTTCATATCTGTTCCACAGATTGCAGCCGCTTTGATCTCAAGGATGATATCCTCCGGTCCGCATGTTGGATACGGTACTTCTACCAATTTGTAGCTTCCAAATTCTTTACCAAATCTTGCGATTGCTTTCATTTTCATAGTTCATTTCTCCTCGTCTGAATTTTGTTCTTAATGTTACATTTACTTTTTTCTTTTTCGGCCGAAATCATTTGTTTTTTTCTATGGTTGTATTTTACCGCTTTTCTTTGTTTCAAAGAAAATAAGGGTATGGATTCTGGTTTTCAAATCCCAAATCCATACCCCTGAAAAACTGCCGGAATATTTCTCAAAATATCCCGACAGCCTTCTGTCATTCTTAACTTTTCACAGATCCATATTTCATCACGTTCTTTTTCTGAACATCAGGATCAGCTTCTTTTTCTGCGGTACACCAGTGTTGCGATCACTGCTCCGGCTGCTGCCATTGCCATTCCATACAGTGCGAAATTCGTTGTATCTCCTGTCTTGGTTGCCTTTACAGTTCTCTGGTCTGCATTTCCATTATCACCCTTATTCCCACTGTTGTTGTCATTATTTCCGGCATTGCTATTGTTATTGTTATCGTTGTCGCTGTTATTACCGCCATTATTTCCATTATCCGGTTTCTCCGGGTCTGGATTCTCCTGCTCACCGCTTCCTTCTACCATAACCTTGAAGTCTGCATAGGAAACACTTCCATCCGTTCCGGTTACTTTTACTGTCACGATAACTTCTGTATCTGCCTTCGGTGCAGTCACCTCACCATTCAGTGCAATGATTCCTTCCGGATTTACGCTGCTGATCTCAATCTGTGCATTTTCCGGTACTCCCGGTAATGTCAGCTTCTTCGTACCTTTCTTAACAGAAGTTGCGAAAGATTTATCCGCAACGATCTGACGTACGATCTCTTCTGCGGTGATTACCTGCTCCGGCTCCTCATCCTTTTCAAAGACTCCGATCAGTTCAACATTCTCGCTGATCGTAAAGATATACTTCGCATCTGTACTTAAGATGTCTTCTGAATCTTTCAGCTTCCATCCCACGAAATGATATCCTTCTGCTGCTGTTGCAGTTACTGTTACGTCTTCCCCGTCTTCGTAAACACCATCCTCATGATCCATGCTGACTGTTCCCATAGCTGTATCACTGGATGTTACTGTTACACGATACTGATTCTTTACTACAGGAATCAGACGGAACTCTGCTCTTAAATGGACATCCTCCGTTACTGCAAATGTATACGCAGCCTCTGCACCTTCTACTTTTTCTGAAACTTCTGTTCCATTGTTGTCCGTAATTTTATTCCACTGAACAAACTCATATCCTGCATTCGGAGTTGCTGTTACTGTTACCTCTGTATCTTTTACATATACATTTCCTGATGTCTCCGGTGCAACACTGACTGTTCCCATTACCTCATCAGCAGATTCTGCCTGTACGTGATAAGACTTCTCTTTCTCACGGAAGTTTGCTTTCAGTTTTGTATTTCCTGTGATCTCAAATGTATATTCTGCTTCTGTACTTACTTCTGCATTTGTATCCGGATTCGTCCAGTTTACAAATTCATAATCATCCGATGCCGGAACTGCTGTCACTGTAACACTTGAGTTTTCATCATACTCACTCTGTGAAGGTGTTACTGTAACACTTCCCATTACCGCATCATTCACTTCCGTTGCCAGTGTATACTTTGTAACAGGGTCTGCCTCAAAGTTTGCTGTCAGTGTCACATCCTCTGTCACACCAAATACATATGGATTTGATTCGCTGACTACTGTTCCCTCTGCATTTGTCCAGTTTACAAAATGGTATCCTTCATTTGCTGTTGCAGTTACCGTAGCTGTATCATACTTCTGATACTCATTCTGATCTGCTGCAGCACTTCCCATTGCCGGGTCATTTGCCCGAACTGTCACAGCGAATGACTGTGGTGCTGTAAACGGTTTTGTCAGTTTTGCATTTGCCCAGTCACCATGATCGCTCCAGTTATTTGTACCTTTTTCCATAACCAGCTTCAGCTCTGTTGCACCGGTTATATCGATATCACCTGTAAATCCTTTTGCTGTGTTGGTTCCCATTTCGGCACTTGTGAACTTCAGATTTCCATCCACATACACTTTAAATGTAATACTTGCCTGAGAAGGATTTACTTTTGTCTCACGGTCTACACCATAGTAAGATGAAAAGCTTGTATATCCTTTCCCTGTCAGATCATAAATGATCGTAGAATCCGCATGGCTTCCGATTCCCTTCTCAAAGGTTTCTTCGGCTGAACCATCCCATAAGGTCAGTGTATTATTTCCGCAGCTCTTATCTTTTCGTGTCGGATTTCCTGAATCTCCTGATGTCTGCGACTCCCAGTCAAGATCAGACAACCAGGTCTCTCCTGATGCATGAACCGTTACTGTATAAATCTTTTCTGTAGATCCATCAGCAGAAGTGACTCTCACTTTCACGGTGTTGTCACCTTCTGTCAGTCCCAGTTCTGTTGCCGCACTTCCTGTTCCTGTCTGAATCACTGTATCTTTCCAGATAACATTTACGATTGCATCCGCTTCTTCAGCTGTTGCACTGATCGTCACACCTGACTCTGTTGCAGATGCCGTATAGTTGAATGTATCTGCGTCAAATTTTTCTGCCAGAGATACATTCTCTCCAAAGTTTAATGCTTCCAGCCGTGCATTTGATGCATTCGGCACTTTCAGTTTCAGTTTATAGTAAACTGGTCCAGCACTCGTCTCCGGTGTCACACGGATCGTGATCTCATTTGTTCCCGGCTCAACCGTCACATCACTCTGAACTGTCTGTACTGCAGATGTAACTTTTGTTCCGTTCACGATAGAAACGCTTGCTCTTGTGCTTTGTGCTGTCGCTGCAACCTGTGCTGTTGTTGTTCCTGTTGCAAGTGGAAGACTATATTCATAAACTCCCTCTGTCAGCTCGATCGCCTGTCCATTTACCTGCAGGCTTTCCAGTAATGCATTGTTCTCTCCCTGACGGCTGATCGTAAAACGGTATCTTTCCACTGTCACCCCATCTTCTGCGGTAACTTTTACCTCGATCAGGTTTCTTCCGTTCGTAAGAACTGCACTGCCGCTCAATTCCTCTGTTTCTGTTCCGTTCACGACCACTTTTACTGTTGCCTTTGCATCTTCTGCTGCAAAGGAATACCGGATCTGCTGAACATCACTTCCTGCTGTTGTCTGATAGAAGCTTGTTCCTTTCACGAACTGGAACAATGCTGTATTTTCCCCTGTGGTAATATCAGCCGTTGCAAGTTCTGCATTTGCAGATTTCACTGCTGCAGCACCTGAATCTGTACCATTTCCGGTTACATGAACTGCATCAGACCATACAATGTCTCCTGCTGCACCTGTTCCGATCAGCGGTACATAAGCAGCTTTTACATATTTGCCCTTCATTGCTTTAGAAGCGGTCAGGGAAGTTCCCTCTGCTCCGCTGATAATGGAGTAATTTCCATCTTCTTCATCAGCAGCTGCCCATTTGACAATTACATCCTGTCCTGTCGTATCTCCTGCCGCTGTCAGACTGTTGGCATCTTCGTCATAAGTTACCTCAACGTTGGAGGCGGTCGCTTTCACTGCGTCTTCAACCAGTTTTACTTCTTTATCATTGACCGTAACATCAGAGTATGTAATGGATCCTGATGTTGTTCCCTGGCTTGCGATCGCCAGCTTAAAATTATCGCTCAGGAAACCACAGTCAGTTCTTGAACCGATGGTTGTCCAGGTACTCTTGTCTGCACTAAAGTATGCTGTCACTGTAGAATCTTCCTTCACCAGCTTCAGCCAGATTGGATTCGTGCTTACATTGGCCCAGTTATTATATGGTACCTCTACTGCACTTCTGTTCTGCTCTTTTACAAGTGCTACTGCACTGGTAGAGCCATCACGATGCTTCTTTTCCAGTGCTACATAATTGTCCGCATCATCATAGAGATAGATTCCTGCATCTGCCCATGTATTTGCAGGAGTTGCACCTGTCAGCTTGAAAATCAGTGTCAGGCTGGTTCTGTCTGTTCCCTCCGGCAGTGCTTTTACAAGGACATTGCTCGGAGTCTGGTTCTGGTAAAGTCCCTGACTTGTGAAATCCTGCTCCAGTCCGCCTTCCACGGTTGAACTTGCACGGTATTTGTCGGAAGATGTCGGATGATCCACTGTAATATCCGATGCGATCACCTTTCCATCCTGCCAGATCGATACCAGTTTGGATGCTGCATAGCCGTTAACTGTAGATGCTGTCACTACAACACTTCCCGGTTTTGCTGCTGTCAGAAGTCCTTCTGTAGTAATCGTCGCTTTATCTGTCTCTGCACCTGTCTTCGCATCATAGACTTTCCATGTCACTGCATTGGTCTGCTCTGTGCCGGTCTCGCCGTCATTCCATTTCAGACTTGCAGTATACTGGATCGTATCATTTACTTTAATATTTTCTTTATTATCAGCTGCTGTCAGCTCAATTCCACTCGGAAGATTTCCAAGATCACTTCCACTGACTGTAAATGTCACTGCATTCGTCGGGAACTTACGTCCTCCCACAACCATATAGCCTGTTACATTTGCTGTTCCTGCTCCTGCCGCAGTTACTACACCGGTACTGGAAACTTTCACTACTTTTTCATTGTCAGATTCATAGTACACTGTTCCGTTCGCTGCCGTGGTAGAATCTGCATTCACCTTCATTGCGTCATTGGTGACTGTAATATCAGAAGCACTCATGTTGCTGATCGAACTTCCGGCATTCATTCCGCCGTCATACTCATTTCCTTCGATCACTACATTCTTACAACCATTAAAGTTATACAGCTTTCCTGATAAGGTATTCCCACTTCCGCTTACTGTCAGTTCTGCACTGTCGGCTACATTCAGCTCTGTAGAACTTCCGTCTTTTACTGCCAGACTCAGAGATCCATCTCCGTTGATCGGATCCTGTCTGTAAATTTTATTATTTTTAAAGGTAAGGTCTTTTACACTCTTTGCATCAAGTACTCTTTTGTTGTACATAAAGAACGTATTGTTCTCGATCTTAATATTAGAATGTACGGTCTTTTCCGTAGATACGGTCGGATTTGTAGGCTCAATGAAGATTGCCTGTGCATTTCCTCTTGTAAATGTATTATTACGGATGGTCACATCTCTGACCGGACCTGACTCATACCAGCCCTGGGCATCATCAGAAATATAGATGCCTGCCATATTCATTCCGTCAAATGTATTATTTTCAATGACGATCGGCTTTCTTGTCGTTACAAGGATTCCTCTTGTCGGAACTTCCTTAAATTCACAGTTTGTAATATTCACCGTTGGTGTATAAGTGATATTTTCTACCACGTGCTGATTTACCTGAACATCGGAAGGAACTGCCTCATTCAGTGTCAGCTTGATCGTTGTCAGGCTTCCTGAGCCATCGCCCATATTTCCACCCATTCCGTCCGGTCCGTCAACTTTGGTTACTGTACGGACAGAATCTTCAACTGTGATCATATTTCCCTTTGTCATGAACTCGATCTCGTCCCCTTCAAAGAAGTTCGGGAAACCTGCTGTCTCATTATGGTTATACTGTACTGTGATCGTTCTTCTGTCAGAGCTGATCGCTGTAACCGTATTAAATGTTCCGTGAATATTGATCGGGTCATCATGCGGACCTGCAAACGTACAGTTGCTAATATTGATCGTGCCTTTGCATCCCGACATTTGTACAAAATCTGCATATCCGGCTGTCGTTCTTCCACTTTCTTTCGGTGCTTCAAAGTCAACATCATCCATTGTGATATTTTCAGAATGCTGACCTACCATACCGAATCCATGAAGGAAATGAATATCAAGGGACGTCATCGTAATATCTTTGCTCTTCCAGAAAAATGTTCCTGCATGGTCACGGACAGTCGGTCGTGACTGGAAACACATTCCATTCTGGACTTCACTGGCTTTACTGCTATAGGTAATCTTTACCCGGTGATTTCCAAGATCCTGGATTGAGGATACATTCTTTAATGCTGCGTTTCCGTTTCCTGCACCATATTTAATCCCTTTTACTGTATCTTCCCGCTGGGTATGATAGTTTGACAGGTCGGAGATACTCCAGTAACGCTGACCTGTATAAGGGCTTACATCACTGTACCAGGTGATTGTTGTTCCTGAAACCTCATAATTGTAACACTCAGGAATGTAAATCGTCGCTGTATTTCCCTCTACACTTTCAACCGTCATATCAATTACTGTCGGCACCTGAAAATCAACCGCAAAATCTTTAAATTCAACATCTTCACAACCGATTGTTGCAAAGGTCGTCATTTTGCCATGGAACATGAACAGGGAGTCATTTCCCTCTACCGTAACATGATCCATATCTTCCAGAAAAATACCGATCTTCTTCATTTTATAATTCTGATCAGCACCTACGGTATTAGAAATATATAATTCTCTTTCCACCGCTTTATCAGGGTAGATATCATAGCGACCTTCCGGGAAATTAATCGTAACTTCCTTTCCCTCATCAGTCGCTTCTTTCGCAGCTGCGATCGCTTCCTGTATTCCGACTGCACTGTCCTTTCCGCTGTCCGGATATACCCCGTAATCCGTGACATCGATCACTTCTGTCTCTGCCGCAGCTTCTGCCTTCTGCACGCCTGCTCCCGGAACAAATCCCGAGATCACAAGACACGCTGCAAAGACAAGCGATAAAATTCGCTTTCTTTTCTTCATTTTTTCCTTACCTCTTTCCTTTTATATATAAGTAATTTTATTATCTCATAAAAAAAGGAAAGAGGCTTGCACTTTCCGTGTACCCCCCCCCTGAATTTTTGTCAGATTCGGAACTTACTGTAAATCTGATCCTGTATTTCCACTTCCGCTTACTGTCAACTACATTTAGCTCTGTAGAGTTTCCGTCTTTCTATGTAAATTATTATTGAAAGTTCCCGTTTCTGATCTCCATCCACATCAGATTTCTATTCCTGCCAGCTCTGTCATTTTTTCTTTCGTAAAATGATTAAAGACTGCGATCGTTCTTCCAACTCCGATCACGGCACAGACCGTTCCGATTCCAATCCCGATCAGATGTCCTCTGCAAAGTAAACTGATACAGATCGTCACTGTCACATTAAAAACATCAAAACAATTCTTTGTAAAACCAACGCTTTTATGAATACAGTCTGCGATCGCCTGCACGATCCCGTCTCCCGGGTTTGGAATGATCCTCATATTCAATGACATAGCCGCTCCGATCCCCGTCAGGATCAATGCAAGGATCAGCACTGCAAACCGGACTGCATACTGCTTTCCGTCTGCCTCTCCTTCTGAAAAATCCGGGATAACTTTTGCAAAAAGATTTAAAAACCGGGTAAATATCATACTCAGCGGGATCTGTAAAACATCCATAAGGAAAACCAGCTTTCGGTTCATCCGGTTCGCATGCTCCAGTACTGCCCCTTCCGTCTTTTCGCTTCTTCTGTCCCTGATAAAATGCAGGATCAGTTCTACCACAACAAAAACGCAGTAAAGCCCCATCGTTGTATTTCCGAAATTCATCCCCATGATCTGTGAAATACTGTAGGACACCGAAATGATCGGAGATACTCCCAGTCCTGCCTTCGTATTTAATGTCAGTCCCATCGCAAGGATCAACAATCCTGTAATGTAAAATATGATTCTGTTGATCGTCTGTCTTCTCATTTGTCTTTCTTTAATTCCTCTATCACGCATTCATGGTCTTTGGTTCTGATATTATAGTTAATCCCGACCAAAAGCATATTTCCCTGATATTCTTTTAAACTCTCAAAATATTCTTTCTGCCGGATCTGCTCAATCGCTCCCCTGACACTTTTATCCCACTTTAGTTCTACAATCAACGCTGGTTTTTCCTGAAATTTCTTTCTTGGTACAAATACAAGATCAGCAAATCCTTTTCCGCCTGCCAGTTCCCGGTGTACGGTATAAAAATTTCTTGCTGCATATAATGCCAGTGAAATTGTATAACTTAATGCATTTTCGTCATTGTATTGTATATGTGCTGTTTCAAAATGTGCCTGCCTGATTCCCTCTGCTACCTGCAAAGGTCGTTTCTGCCAGATTGCATTTAATGTATCTGCAGAATTTTTCAATGCGGTCGACACTTCTCCCCATTCTGATACAGCTACACTGTTCACATATTCTCCCCGTATTTCGTTATTAGGGATCCTTACGGTCTTATTTTCATAATCATATGCCAGGTAACCAAGGTGGATCAGCAGGGTCAGCACATCATCTTCCGTCCTGAATGTAGCCATATCATTGATAAAACTACCAGTATTTACAGGAACTGATTCTCCTGCCATCATGCTCAGTACATCTTCCCTCAATCCATCAAAATTCATATCAATATAAATCTTCAACGCTTCAAACGTCTCCGTCTGATTCCAGTAATTTCCGATTTTACCAAATCTCATACAACTGACAACCGATCTTGGACTGTAAACAGCCGGAACTTTATCAAAAGAATACCCGTCATACCAGCATTTTACTTCTTCTCCGTCCATCTTATATTTTTCGCACAATGAAGCAACTTCTTCTTCCGTAAATCCAACATACTCTGCCATCGGTCCGGGATCGATCATTGAAAATTCATCAAACATATTCAAAGCTGAATGAGTCCCATATTTTTTTATAGGAAGAATCCCCGTCATATATGCAAGATGGATACACGGCTTATCTTTCAACATATCTCTCAGAAAATCAAGATAAATCTCCTGTGCTTCTTTGTCTTCTTTATACTCCCGAAAAATGCAGTCCCATTCATCAATAATGACAACAAACGGTCGTCTTGTCTCTTCATATACATCCTGCATTGCCTCGATCAGATCATTTTCATCAAAATAATCCACATCCGGATACTCTCTTTTCATATCGCGAAGCACCAGTTTTTTCATCCGCTCCAGCAAGTCGTATACATCCCTGCTTCTGCTCAGAAATTCCTGCATATTAAGAGAAATCGTATTATAATGATTCAAATATTTTTCAAAATCTTTGTCTTTTGCAATTTTGAATCCCGAAAAAAGTGCTTTAGAATCACACCCACAGCTATAATATGCTGTAAGCATATTTGCCGCTGTCGATTTTCCAAATCTTCTCGGACGGCTAACGCAAAGATATCCCTGCATTGTATTCAGTACCTGATTCGTATAGCTCAGCATACTCGTTTTGTCCACATAAATTTCAGAATTAACAATCTTACCAAATCCATCTGCATTGGAATTTAAATATCTGCCCACGCATCTTCCTCCTGATTTTCTTTTTGCATACTATTTTTATTATACACCATATTCGGTGTTATTTTCTATTTTTTCAGCAAATCCTGTTCGTTTTCATAATATCCTGCTTTCTTTCATGATACACCGCTTTCTTTATACAACGTGCTGTATTTTCAGCGATTTTTTCCTATTTCCATGAGAATTTGCACTCTTTTTGATCATTTTCACAAGAATTTTTTCAATTCTTTTGTTGAAAATCTTAATTTTTTTATTTTTCAAGGTATTTTTCAGAGAAAAATTCTTAATTTTTCAGCCTGTCTGATTCTTCTGTTTTTTCCTTCCCTTGACATCCGGTGCTATAGTGTAACTGTAGCAAAGAAAAAGCACTTAACAATACCTACTTGTACAGAAAGTTGAAGGCTGCTAAGCGGATTCAGAATTTGGAGGAAAAGATAAATGAATACTTTAAAAGCTGAAAAAAGAGACATGTCAATCAAAGCCAAAAAACTTAGACGCGAAGGATTTGTTACCGGTTGTATTTTCGGCCGTGAAATGAAAGAGAGCATTCCACTTAAAATGGAAAAAGCAGATGTTGAAAAACTTCTGAAAGTTGAGAACAAAGGTGGACAGGTAATGCTCGAAGTTGATGGTCAGACTTATGATGCACTGATCAAAGAAGTTGATTATAATCCATTAAAGGGTTATGTTGATGAGATTGATTTCCAGGCACTTGTAAGCAATGAGAAAGTTCATTCTGTTGCTGAGATCCATCTTGTCAACCTTGATAAACTTGCTGCCGGTGTACCACAGCAGATGTTACAGGAGATTTCTTTCAAGGCTCTTCCTGCTGCACTGGTAGAGAAAGTTGAAGTAGATGTCGGAGATCTCAAGGTTGGTGATACCATCCGTGTGGCTGATCTTCCGATCGCCAAAGACAAAGATGTTGATCTTATGACCGATGTTGATGCTACGGTTGTAACGATCACAGAAGTTCATGTAAAAGCTTCTGACCTTGAAGCTGAAGATACCAACACAGACGAAGCAGCTGAAGCATAAGGTTATCGTTACAGTCGCCAGAGTCTTGTACAGACGCCTCTTCTGGTTCGCTGCTTACATGGATTTTTAAAATACGGGTGATGGAACAGAAGTTCCACCGCCTGTATTTTTTTCTGTAGTATGCAGGGAAAACCACTATATATAAAAGAGAACCCGCCGCCTGCAGATTCTCTTCTCTTTCATCACTTCTCTTCTATTACTTAATATACCCGATAAAGGTATTTCCACTTCCTGCCACCATAGCATTCATCTCATCCATAGTCACAGTCTGCGATGCCCCTGTATCCGGGTCAAAATACGTGATATCTGTCTTGGAATATCCGGTCATCAGAATCGCATGATCTGCACTTGTCAGAGCGATCACCGGGCAGCCCTTATTGATCACATACAATACCTGATCCAGCGTACAGCCCGTAAGATCTGTCTTCTCCGCCTCATACGCTTTCATATAGCGTTCACATGCCTCCAGCGAGCTTTCTCCACTTTCCTTTGTCACCGCAACATCGTCAATAGAATACACCAGATCCCGGTTTCCTTTTTCCCATACATAAGCCTGTTCCGATGAGATCACAACACCGGAAATTTTTTCCGCCTTCTGGATCGCATAGCCTGCCTTATCGTAGATTCCGACCAGTTCACCCATACCATACACATAATATTTCACACGGTCATCCTTTCCTTTCAGAACGATCGTCAGTGCATTTTCGGCTACCTGCTGATCCGGCTGGAGCAGCTTCACCTCCGTCTTTTCGATTCCCTCTGCAAAAGTAAACCGATACTGCTTTCCCAGCTTCTCCGAACTGTATGAGGTAAGAGAAATCTTCGTATCTTTCTTTTCTACATTATTTGTAATATATTCCTGTGAAGTAACATTATAAATCTCTCCTGCTTTCGCAAGACGGTTCAGTGTCACCATATTTCCCTCAATCAAAATATCAGAAATATAGATTCCCTGATCTTCAAAAGAATACTCCGCTATTTTTTTATTTTTCGAATCATGGATCTCAAGCTGATACATCGGAGTTGTCTTCTCACCGGATGCCGTCTTTCCGGCATCGGAAGTCCGCAAAATTCCATAAATAAAATCTCCATTCAGGAATCCCAGCGGGCGAACGGCTTCATTCTTTGCCGCTTTCACACTATATTCATCCCCGCTGGAAAGATCCATCACCCGGATCTCCTTTGCCGCATCTTTCTCTCCGTCTGTCTGATAAGCAAGCTGATGTCCGTCATCAGAAACTGCATACTTTCCGGCTTCCAGACCTTTTGCAAGCACTTCCTGCTGGTTCTTATCAAGATCGATCCTGTAGAGGACCTGATCTGCAAGCACATACAGCAGCTCCTGTGCATGATTATAATAAACCATCTTTCCCAGCTCATCTTCTGCAATGGCAAAAGATTTTGTACTCGGAATAAAGCCTTTCTCCTGAATCAGATTGCTGTCCACATTAAAATAATAAATACCGACACCAACTTCTCCTTCATGCTCTCCCCGGTTCATATATCCATAAACCGCAAAGGCAATATTCCCATGATCGTCCATACTGATGATCCGTACCGCATGCTGATCATTCAGGCTCCTCACATCCTGTGTATCTTCCTCCGCAAAGCTGAAAACTTTCGTCAGCTCCTCATTTTTCTTATTATACATCCACAGAGTACGGTTCTGCACAAAGGCAAGGATCGAATCCTGTTTATTTGTCTCATAAGGCACATCTTCCGGCACGATTCCAAGCAGGATACCCTTTTGATCCATCACACTTCTGCTGCTGAACACTTCCTGAAGATCCCGGTTATAATCCAGCAGGTAGATCGTATCTCCCACCGACCGGATCCTGAAAAATTCTTTCACATTATACCGTGCCGTTTCCTCTTTATCATCCTGACAACGCACCTGATATTTTGCAAGAATGGATGTATAAACACTGTTGCTTTCTTTCAGACTCCACTGCACATCGCCCACGATCTCCGGGTTCAGGTCTCCCCACTGGATATGAGTAATATCTGAGTGGATATTGACGGTCTGGTAAGTCGTATTATCACTCTCTTCTCCCGGCTCAAGATACATACTCAGTGTATCTTCATCACTCTGATCCAATGCCTTTGCATGAAAATCTTTTGCAAATGTAAGACATTTCCACGCAGTAATCTCATCCGGCTTCTCGATCCGGGTGAAATAATTCACCTTTTTCTGTGCTTCACCACTTCCCAGTGTCAGAGTCAGCTTCAGCACCGCCTCCTGTGCTGACTGATCCAGGGCAGTCCCCAGTTCCAGCGTAACCTTCCCATCCTCTTCTTTGACTTTTCCTTCTGCGTAAGTATCTGCTCCATCCAGTGAATAAACTTTATAGCTGATCTTACTGATCTTATTTCCATTCTCTGCGATCTCAGCCTGAAGCGTTCCATTGCTCTCCAGCGGAGTGATCGTATCACGCATGGCAGTGACATCCATCTGGTCTACATACCCGGACAGAAGATTGATCTCCTGACCACTCACGGTAAAAGAAACTACCGGGAGTGTCGGCTCGCCCATTGTCATAATCTTATCGTCCGTCCCACGGTTCATCACATAATTACTTATCAACAATGCTCCGGCAAAAAATACCGCCAGCACGATTCCCTTTATTATTTTTTTTATCATTATTTATTCTCCCTGAAATCCCGTCGCCAGTGCTTATCCTTTTCTATGATCCCTTTCTAAAATCCCGTCACCGATGTCTGCTCTTTTCTGAAAGAAGCCTGCCCAGTGTCGGCTGGATATTCAGAAATGCTTCACACTCTTCCAGCTTCTTTCTGCTCTCCGCTTCTATTGCCCCATCAGTCTTCCCCCTCCTGACTGCACGCAGCAGAATATTCTTCGGTGTATGTTCCATATCAATAAATTCCAGTACCTGGGTTTCATATCCCTCGCTTTCCAGATACTTTGCCCTCAGTCCATCTGTCACCAGTGCTGCGAACCGTTCTCTTAACAGACCATACTCCATCACCGTAGCAAGTACCTCCGGGGTCTCCCCCGCTTCAAACTGCTCATTGATCTCATGCTGGCAGCATGGAACGGAAAGGATCACTTTTGCATTCCAGCCAACTGCCTTCGCCAGTGCATAGTCCGTTGCCGTATTGCAGGCATGCAACGTCACCACCATGTCCACACGGTTTACTCCTTCATAATCTGCAATATCTCCCTCTAAAAACTGAAGCTTTTCATATCCGTACTTCTCTGCCAGCTCATTGCAGTGCCGGATCACCTCACTCTTCAGATCCAGTCCTATAATGCGTATGTCATATTTTTTCAATTCATGCAGATAATAATACATCGCAAAAGTAAGATACGACTTCCCACAGCCAAAATCCAGGATCGTCAGCTCTCTTCCCCTGTCAAGCTGCGGCAGGATATCTTCGATAAATTCCAGGAATCGGTTGATCTGCCGGAACTTATCAAATCTTGTATGCACGATTTTCCCGTCCTGCGTCATAACTCCAAGATCCTGCAGAAACGGAACTTTCACTCCTTCTTCCAGAATATACCGCTTTTTGCGGTTATGGGACAGGTCTGCCGCCTTTGCTCTGATCTTTTTCTGCTTTCTGCGGATCGTCACCTTTCCCTTTTTACTGATCAGCACTGTACAGTCCTGACTCACCGTTTCCAGTTGCATCTGTCCAAAACGCTCCATCACTGTAGCCAGGATCTCACCCGCCGCTTCGGGATTTAAATTTCGGTGAAATGCCTGCGTCTTCGTAAACGCTTCTAATTGGAACATCAATTCCCCTCTTTTTTCCAGCGGACGTACTTTTATCTTCAAAATCCCCTGAACCGGTTCTGTTCCACACTCCAGCAGCACCGCAGTTCCTTCTTTTTCCTTTGGACTGCTGATGACTGCACGTATAAATTCTCTATTTAAAACTTCCTTCAGAAGCTTTTTTATTTCTTCCATATATATAACTCCATCCTGTCGTATGATACGACGGAAAATCTCTTTTCTTTCACTTTATCAATTCTTATTTTGCAGAATATTCCCGAAGATGTCAAGAGGTCAGACACCGGTTCCTGATGTCTGACCTCTCTTTCTTTCGTTATATGTAATACTGCTTTTTTTCCCATTCTTCCTGTTCCAGAAGAAATCCTTTCTCCCGGAGTGCAGCCTCGATCATATCCAGGGTTTCCTCACTGTCAGCCTCCACTACATGGTAATGATAATCTGAGGTAATATTCTTTAACGGACTGGATTTTCCCGTCTTGATATCATCTAAAAATTCCGCTGCCTTACGCCTGGAAGTAATATTCAGCTCCGCTTCCATATGTCCATAGACCCTGTGGTTTACCATGACATTTTTTACACTTCCTCCAAGATCCACAATAGAATATAATTCTTCTTCTACCTGGGCATCCGTATGCTTTACCTTAAATGTCCGCTGTACGGATGCATCCTCATTGAGAAGATAGCCCCTGTTAGTGGAAATGATCTCATGTCCTGCAGCACGGATCAGTGCAATATCCTGCACGATCACCTGACGGCTCACTGCATACTGTGCTGCCAGTGCTTTCCCGGATACAGGGACGGTGCTGTTCTTTATCTGATTTATAATGGCAGTTCTTCGTTCTGATCCTGTCATCATACCTCTTCCTTTCTACTACTGTGGTTTCTCTTCTTAATTTATAGCATGAAGGTTTTTCATGGAAATGTCAAGTATCGGTGCAGAATGCGTCAATGCTCCACTGGAAATATAATCAACTCCAAGTGCTGTCAGTCTGCCGATATTTTCCTTTGTCACATTTCCTGAACACTCTGTCTCTGCTCTTCCGTCAATGATCCGGATTGCCTCGCTCATATCTTCCGTTGACATATTATCCAGCATAATGATGTCTGCTCCTGCCTCTGCTGCCTCTTTTACCATTGCCAGATTTTCAACCTCGATCTCAATCTTTCGGACAAACGGTGCATATTCCTTTGCCATTTTGACCGCTGCCGTAACACTGCCTGCTGCACCGATGTGATTGTCCTTCAGAAGTACTCCGTCTGAAAGATTATACCGATGGTTGTAACCGCCACCGACACGGACTGCATATTTTTCAAAAATCCTCATGTTCGGTGTTGTCTTTCTTGTATCAAGAAGTTTCGTCTTACTTCCTTCCAGCAGAGCTGCTACGGAGTGTGTATAGGTTGCAATTCCGCTCATTCTCTGCAAATAGTTCAGAGCCACACGCTCTCCTGAAAGGAGAACCCGGATATCACCGGTCACCTTGCCCATCAACTGACCATTTTTAACTTCATCGCCGTCTTTACAGTAAAATTCTGTCTTCGTCTTATCATCCAGCAATTCAAAGACCCTGCGATATACATCCAGTCCTGCAATAATACCGTCCTGCTTGCAGATCAGTTCTACTTCTCCTTTGACATACTCCTTCATCACCGCATTCGTACTAACGTCCTCACTGGAAATATCTTCTTTTAAAGCCTCCAGGATCAGATGATCTGCCTGAAGTGTCATTGTAATTGTATTCATACCTGTTCTCCTCCAATTTTCTTTGCCGCACGCTTCGCAAACACCAGACTCTCCAACAGCGAATTGCTTGCCAGACGGTTTGCTCCATGCACTCCGTTACAGCTTGTCTCTCCCACAGCAAAAAGATGATCCATCGAAGTCTTACTGTCAGAATCAACCCATACTCCTCCCATAAAATAATGCTGTGCAGGAACAACCGGGATACATTCCTTCGTCACATCATATCCTTCTTCCAGACAATGATGGTAAATATTCGGGAAATGCTTCAGTATTGTATCTTTATCGATCCGTTCCATGGAAAGCCATACATGATCTGTTCCGTCTTTCTTCATCTGTCTCCGGATCTCTTCTGTTACCACATCACGCGGAAGAAGTTCATTTACAAATCGTTCTTTATTCTTATCTAAAAGGATCGCACCCTCTCCCCGGACGGATTCCGAAATCAGGAAACGTCTTCCCGGCTTTGTGGAATACAGTGTTGTCGGGTGGATCTGCACATAATCCAGATGCTCCAGACGGATTCCATGCTTTTCAGAAATATCCAGTGCATCCCCTGTCAGATGTGGGAAATTGGTAGAATGCTGATATCTTCCTCCAATTCCACCGCTTGCCCAGATCGTATTATCTGCATAAATCTCCAGTTCCTGACCGTTCTGATCCTTTGCGTAAATTCCCCTGCAGACTCCATCTTCCACAATAATGTCTGTCATTGTAGTATATTCGTAAATTTCCACATTCGCAAGCTTCTTCACCTGTGCAAGCAGCTTACTTGTAATTTCTTTTCCTGTAACATCCTCATGGAAAAGGATTCTCGGTCTGGAATGAGCCCCTTCTCTTGTAAATGCATAGATTTCTTCCAACGGCTTATCTGTTTCCGGCTCTCTTCCTTTTTCCTGATTTCCTTCTTCAGCAGAATTACCTTCCGGAACATCTGACTCTTTCTGAAATTCAACACCATATCCGATCAGATCCTGAATGATCTCTCTGGAACTGCGGATCATAATATCTACTGATTCTTTCCTGTTCTCATAATGTCCCGCTTTCATTGTATCTTCAAAATAACTGTCGTAATCATCCTCATCATGAAGCATACAGATTCCACCCTGTGCAAGAAATGAATCACTGCTCTCTAAATCTGACTTTGTGATCATGATGATCTTTTTATCTCTGGGAAGATTCAACGCACTGAAAAGTCCTCCCACACCTGTTCCTACGATCACTGCATCTGCTTTCATTTTCATAACAAACTCCATTCTTCCGGCTCTTATTTTGCCAGTTCTAACATTCTCTCCAAAGGTTTTTTGGATTCTTCCCGAAGTGCATCATCCACAAAAACTTCATTTTCCCCGGTCTTTAAGACATGAAGAATCTTTTCCAACGTCACTTTTTTCATATTTCTGCATACAGGAAGCATTTCTGTAAAATAGAATTTCTTTTCAGGATACCGTTTCTCCAGTTCATACAGGACACCACTCTCCGTACAGATGATCATCTCCTGTGCATCCGTCTCTCCCGCATAATTGATGATTCCGGTTGTACTTCCGATATAATCTGCCAGTTCCAGAACTGCCTGCGGACATTCCGGGTGTGCCAGCACTTCTGCATCCGGGTGTGCTTTCTTCGCATCCTGAATTTCTTCTACTTCCATATACTCATGTACGATGCAGAATCCTTCATTATAAATAAAATGCTTTTCCGGTACAAGTCCTGCAATATAATGTGCCAGGTTGCGATCCGGGATAAAGAAAATATTTTTATTCGGAAGGTTCTTTACGATCTTTACTGCATTTGCAGAAGTAACGCATACATCAGAATGACGTTTCAATTCTGCAGTTGAATTAATATAACAGACTACCGCAAGATCATCATACTCCGCACGCACTTTCTCGATCGTTTCAGGGGATGCCATATGTGCCATCGGGCAATCTGCTGCCATATCTGGCATCAGAACCGTCTTTTCCGGGTTCAGGATCTTGGCACTCTCACCCATAAAGGAAACTCCGCAAAATACAATCGTCTTTTCTTTCAGGCCTACTGCCACCTTGCTCAGATAAAAGGAATCTCCTATGTAATCTGCTATCTCCTGGATCTCAGGTCTTACATAATAATGAGCCAGGATCACCGCATCTTTTTCTTTCTTTAACTGCTCTATCTCTTCTTTGATCGTCATATCTGCACCTCTCTGTTTTTTTCAAACTTTACTTTTCTGTGGGTTTTATTTTTCATAAGTTATGATCAGCGTAAATTATAACACCGCAGTTTACAGGTGACAAGACAGATGTTTTGACAAAAAATAGTACGGAAAAGTTAAATGTTTGTGAAAAATGCCACAATCCCTTTACTTTATTACGTTTTTATAAAAAAATAGCCGCCAAGAAGAAAATTTCCCCTTAACGACTATATAAACTACGATTCAATCTTGTTCATCGCTTTCCTAAACTGGAAATAAAACAAAATTGCAGTAAAGGTTACTGCTATGAAATCTGCTACCGGCTCTGCAAGGTAAACACCCATGGTTTTGTCTGAAACCATATGCGGCATAATATAAATCAATGGTAACAGCAGAATAAATTTTCTTGTAACTGCCACAATGATAGAACTTATCGCATTGCCAAGAGCTGTAAAGGTCATCTGGCATGCAATCTGAATACCAAATAAAAACATGACTGCCATATAGATACGCAGAGCTTTTGATGCAAACTCGATCATAGCTGTCTCCGGAGTAAAAATACTTACAAAGAATTGTGGCAAAAGCATTACCGCCAGCCAAAGTGTGACAGAATAAATCAGGCTTACTGTTAACAAAACACGAAAGGTCTTTTTTACACGTTCCGTATTGTTTGCTCCATAATTATAGCTTGTAATTGGCTGCGCTCCCTGTGCAATTCCCTGTAAAGGAAGCATTGCAAACTGCATGACACTGGTAAGAATCGTCATTGCACCTACCGCAATATCTCCGCCATATTTCAGCAGGGAAGAATTAAAGCATACGGATATAACGCTTTCACTCGCCTGCATAATAAATGCTGCAGTTCCAAGTGCAATGCACGGGAACACAACTTTGGGCTTTATATTCAGATTCTTACGTTTCAGTCTAAGTATTGATTTCTCACTGCACAAAAATGTCACAACGACGATACATGAAACCGCCTGTGAAATAACAGTTGCCAAAGCAGCACCACGCACACCCATATTTAATCCAAAAATCATAATCGGATCAAGCACAATGTTTAGAGTTGCTCCGATAGCAACGGATACCATGGATATCTTTGTAAACCCTTCAGCAGTTACAAATGCATTCATGCCCAATGTCAGCTGCACAAACAATGTTCCAAACGCATATATGTTCAAATAGGAAACAGCATATTCAATCGTATTTTCACTGGCTCCAAAAGCTAACAGCAAATTTTCTCCAAACAGTAAAAGTACCACTGTCAGAACGATTGAAACAATTACCTGTAAAAGAAAACATCCACCAAGCGTTTGCTCTGCACTGTCCATATCTCCTTTTCCCATCGAAATAGAAGCACGTGGTGCACCTCCTGAACTTACAAGTCCTGCAAATGCCGACACAATCATAATAATAGGCATGGTCACACCGACACCCGTCAGAGCAAGACTGCCTGCATCCGGTATATGACCGATAAAGATCCTATCAACAATGTTATACAACATATTGATCAACTGTGCTATCACCGTAGGAATTGCCAACTTAAAAAGCAATTTTCCAACGGGCTGCGTACCTAAAAAATCCTTGTTATTTTCCACGATAAACCTCTCCTAATCATTCAAATATTCTTTGATATTTCTGTTTACTTGCTCTGTAAACCTATGTAGGGCTTCTATTTCTTCTTTTGAAAATCCTGCGAATACTATTTCACAAAATTTGCCTTGCACCACACGCCCGGCTGCAATTATGTCCCTTGCTTTATCCGCCACACTTAAGTGAATGGTTCTGTGATTTCCTCCCTTATGTTCCCCTAAAATCAATCCTCTTTCCTGTAAGGAACGAATAGAAATAGATACATGAGATTTTGCAAGATGACGGTATTTTACAATCTGAGTAGCTGTATCATATTGCGGATTATTTGTTAAAAACATAAGAACTGTAAACTCCATATAAGTCAATTCGTATTTTTCACAAACAGGAGATACCATATTTTCATACAATTCTTCTACATCAACACAATGTGCAAAATAATTTTTCACAAACGCACCTTCTTTCATTTTGAACTGTTCGTTTTTGAACTTTTTTAATATACATCTCTAACTATTCTTTGTCAAGAAAATGCTTACGAAAAAATTACACGATATGCGATTCTTGACGGACAGTATTCTAAAGAACAGAAAGGATTGTGGTTCATGAGCGTGACCGAAAAGGAAGCATTGAGACAACTCAGGAAGTGGAAATCTATTTTAATTTTATTGGAAAATATTTACCACCACATTTCGGTGAGGTGGAAATGACACCAGAAGAAATTGAAGAAATGAAGAAGCGGGAAGCCAGAAAAGACAGACTTCATCAGAATTACTTGAAAAGGAAAGCAAATGGCAAGCAGCAGAAAAGAGTTGTTGGATTGGCTGAAAGCATTGAAAGATGAAAAAGTTGTTGATATCCGAAAAGTGTACAAAAACGGTGTTACAGATTCTGTGATAGACAGCTATCGCAGTTATCTGAAACAGTGAAAGGGGTGGACAGTCATGGTAATTGTAAAACTCATTATAAGGATCCTGTTATTGCCAGTGCGTATAAGTCTGACAATCGTACAACTGGTGGTCATGTTCATTACATGGCTGTCCGCAACTGTATTTCATATCCTGTCAGGGATTATCTGTATCACAGCTATATTAGGGTATGGATTCGGGCAGGAAATTAAGCAATGACGATAATGTATGAAAGAAATAAATTGAGTATTATAGCAATAAAATAAGAGCAGTAGGGAGTCGTGCCAATTTTGTGACGGTTTCCTTTTTAATTGTTGGATGATTGAGAAAAGCTTGTTAAGTCAGGAAGCATTTGCACAGGCAGTAGGTGTTTCTTTTACAACTGTCAATCGGTGGGAATCAGGAAAATGCAAACCGACTTTTAAGACTATGAAATTGATAGATGATTTTTGTAAAGCTCAAGGAATTGATTTTAATATCAGTGATGAGTTGATCGATAAAGAGTAGGATCAGACCTAAAAAATAAAAACGGAGAGATTATATGTTTACAACGATTGAATTATTTGCAGGTGCAGGTGGTCTTGCATTGGGAATAGAGAAAGCAGGTTTTAAAACACTGGCATTAAATGAGTTCAACGCAGATGCTTGTGCAACATTGAGAAAGAATAGACCAAATTGGAATGTTATTGAAGGTGATGTGGCAGAAATATCTGGTCTTGATTTAGAGGAATATTTTTCTGTTAGAAAAGGTGAATTAGATTTATTATCCGGTGGAGCACCTTGTCAAGCTTTTTCCTATGCCGGTAAAAAACTTGGATTGGAAGATGCAAGAGGAACGTTATTTTATCATTATGCAACGTTTTTGGAAAAACTACAGCCCAAGATGTTTTTATTTGAAAATGTATGGTGCAATTGTTTTTATAAAATGATAAGTGCTTTAAAATAGGTATCATACAGAAGTTTCAGTCCCCTGACCCCAGTGCAGACATCCAGGTATTCCTGCTGGTATTCTTCTTTCCAACTGCAAAAAATTCCCCAGAGCTTTTTATTATTTTTTATCGCTTCAAGTGCTTCTCCTTTCGTCCGAATCATCGGAAAATGTTTTTGTAATTTATTCTTCATAGGCAATCCTCTCTTGTTTTTTGTCCATAACTCGACTTTTTTGTCGATGAGTTATGGATAACTTTTTATGCTCTACTAAGGTAATAACAGTTTTTCCGGCACGATTTTGATAGAAATATGCAGAACTGTCATAGTTATCACGGACGGATTACGTTATAATGATAAAGAAGAAGAATAACATTCATAATACAGGAGAATTTTATGGGAAAAATTAAGATCATTTTCTTTGATATTGACGGTACACTGCTCAGACTGCGGGCGAAAGAACTTTCTGAAAAGACAGTTGAAGCACTGAACCGCCTGAAAGCAAACGGAATCAGGCTCTGCATTGCAACCGGGCGAACCCCGGTCAGCCTTCCCCATTTCAGTGGGATTGAATTTGATACATTCCTGACTTTCAATGGTTCTCTGTGCTACAACGACACAGAAACGATCTTCAGCAATCCGATCAGCCCGGATGATGTTCAAAAGCTCATCCGCAATGCCGACAGTCTCGGACGTCCGGTCTCTGTTGCCACTAAAAGCCGGCTGGCTGCCAATGGATTTGACATTGATCTGTCGGATTATTACTCGATTGCTCATTTACAATTAACAGTTGCGAAAGATTTTGAGCAGGTTTCCAACGAAGAAGTTTATCAGCTTCTGCTCGGTTGTCGCGAAACCGACTATTCTGCCATTTTAAAAGACGTAGATGGTGCAAAGATTGCTGCCTGGTGGGATCGTGCAGTTGATATCATTCCCGCCAATGGCGGTAAGGGCATCGGCATCCAGAAAGTACTGGAATACTACCATTTAGACAAATCCGAAGCCCTCGCCTTTGGTGACGGGAACAATGATATTGAAATGCTCCTCTCTGTAGGAACAGGTGTTGCCATGGGAAATGCTTCCCCTCAGCTAAAAGAAGTTGCCGATGAAATCTGCAAGGATGTTGCCGAGGATGGCATTTACGATTATTGCCTGACCCATGGACTGATCTGAGGATTCTATATATAAGATTACATTTACTAAGTAATGAACAGATTGGAGGAACAGAGAATGAAAAATCTGTTTGAACACACAAGTGCCCTTTGAGTAAAATATAGCAGCTATGAATATCGCACTGCTGATGATCGCACTTTATATATAGTAGTTTCAGGAAATGCAAAACCTCAGATGTACCGCCCAATGCAGGATGCCAATGCACTTGTCCTTGATGCGGTTAATATTGATCTTATGACTATGCATAAAGCAGATAATGATATATTGCAACAGATGGTTCTTGATTTTGTATCTGCTTATGGATTCCTTGGTTTTATGACAGCACTGCCGACAACGGTACAGTTTGTTACATATGAATCCGTATATCTTCCTAAAAACCACTTTATAAAAGAAGAAACTCTTTCAACAGAGGATTATCTTACTTACTTCTACCCTTTTGAAAAGCTTGATTTTCACAAGAAAGGTACGGAATCCGGATGGTCTGTTGCAGATAAAGATGAAATTGCTGTTGTGATGGCAATGGGTAACAGATGTGCTTTTCTTTTATGCTGACTGATGAAAGCTGTGAAATGAAATTGTGTAAGCACTGTGGTAAAGCATTTATCGCAAGCCGAAAGGGAAATGAGTTCTGCTCTCCGAAATGTAAAAATCAATATAATGTGTATAAGACAAGAGCTAAAAAGAATAATACTGATGAATAAAATCGTTTTTATAATGTTCAGGAGGTTTGCACGCAATGAGTGAAATCATTAAAACTAATACAGAATATTCAAAGTGGATTAAAGAAGTTTCTTTAAGATTCCGCAACAGCCAGATAAAAGCTGCAACAAAAGTTAATAGAGAAATGCTGTTATTTTACTGGTCTATCGGGCATGATATATCAGAGAATTACAATGAAGTCAAATACGGAAAATCTTTTTTCAAAAATCTTAGTCTTGATTTGCAGGATGCACTACCTGATGTAAAATCATTTTCTGTAACTAATTTAAAATATATGAAATATTTTTACGATTTATACAACAATTCAAATCGTCAACAACTTGTTGACGATTCAGACACACGAATATGTCAACAAGCTGTTGATGATTGTATTTTTATGATTCCGTGGGGACATCATATTCAGATAATTAATAAATGTAAGGGTAATTTAGATAAGGCTTTGTTTTTTGTTAAAAAGACATATGAAAACAACTGGTCAAGAGCCGTCCTTTTAAATTTTCTCGATACAAACTTGTATGAAAGAGAAGGTAAAGCCATTACAAATTTTGAAAAGCTGCTTCCTGATATTGGCAGCGATCTTGCCAGAGAAATCACAAAAGACCCATATAATTTTGATTTTCTAACTCTTAGAGAAGGGTATGACGAAAAAGAATTGAAAGATGCACTCATGGATAATATCCAGAAATTTCTTCTTGAACTAGGTCGTGGATTTGCTTTTGTCGGTAGAGAATACCGGCTTGTTGTCGGAGATACTGAACAATTTATTGATATGCTGTTCTACAACATACAAAAACACTGTTATGTTGTAATTGAAATAAAGACAAGGACATTTGATCCCGGAGATATGGGGCAATTAGGAACTTACATTGCAGCAACAGACGGAATACTACGTGCAGATAACGATAATCCTACAATTGGCTTACTTATATGCAAAACAAAAGATAATGTTCTGGCTCAATATGCTACCAGTGCAGTGAATGTTCCTGTTGGAATTTCCGAATATGAACTTAATAATCTTATTCCTGATGACTATAAAAGTTCCATGCCTACTATTGAAGAAATAGAACGAGAACTGAAAGACTAATTCCATACGCAACTGCCTCCTTTGTGTTATGATATACAGGTAAGAAAAAATTTTCAGACTACAGTAAATCATTGTCCACAAAAAGGAAAAATATTTCTGCATGACTTACCCAGTGAAAAGGAGGATATTTTTATGAACGATCAGTGGTTAGACTTTGCAATCCGTATTCAGAGTATCGCACAGGCGGGACTCCAGTACGGAAAAGATAAATATGATAAAGAACGTTACAACGAATTAAGAAAAATTGCTGCTGAAATGATGGCTGCAAAGACGGATCTCCCCGTCGAAAAAGTATACGGGTTATTCTGCAATGAAAGCGGCTATCAGACCCCGAAAATTGATACCCGTGCGGCAGTTTTTATTGATGGGAAAATCCTTCTTGTCCATGAAAATAACGGAACCTGGTCTCTCCCCGGTGGATGGTGCGATGTGGATCAGTCCATCGCATCCAACACCGAGAAGGAAGTTTTTGAAGAAACCGGCTGTACGGTACACTCCAAAAAACTGATCGCCGTTCAGGACTGGCGAAAGCATAATGTCATGAACCATGCCTACGGAGTTATAAAAACCTTTATGCTCTGCCAGTATGAAAGTGGAACATTTAAATCAAATATCGAGACTACAGGAATCGGACTTTTTGACCGTACATCCCTCCCCAACGACCTGGCGATTGAAAAGACCACGAAAGATCAGATCCTGATGTGCTTTGATTTTTATGAGAAACCGGATGCCTCGACATTATTTGACTGACTGACCGGGCAGTGAAAAAGAAATATGACAAAAGGACTGGGGAATCTCTTGAGGTGACCCCATATCCGGAGGTTTTCCGATAACTATTATAAAACTTATACCATCAGCCACTCTCACCCTATAGCACTAAATTTCCAGCTCCATAGCTTTGCTAATACATTCTTCAATATATCTTTCATCCATAGCTGTATTAAATGTAAGGTCAACATTTGCCGCTGATCCCCACACCCGTCCTGTATAGTAACGGTAATTATCTGCACGGCGTCTGTCTTCTTTCCGGATCACCTGCTCAGCTTCTTTCTTACTGATATTCAGACGCTCCATAATCCGTTTTGCCCTTACTTCCAATGGTGCAGCGAAGAACAGTTTTAAAGTCTTCTCATTTTCACACAATACATAATCCGAACATCTTCCAATGATCACACATTTTCCTTTGGCCGCCAGCTCCCTGATTACTTTTGATTCTGCTTCAAAAATCTTATCTTTCGGAGCCTCTTCCTCTTCCTTTCCACAAAGATACATCTGATTTACAAAATCATACAACAGACTGTTGGTCATGGACTCTTCTTTCTGACGGATAAACTCGGATGTCATACCCGTTGTACCGGCGATCATCTGAATGATTTCCTGATCGTAAAATTCATAACCGAATTTTTCTGCCAGTTTCTTTCCTATGTCATGTCCTCCACATCCGTACTGTCTTCCGATCACAATCACATTCTTATGAATACCCTCTGCTTCCTGCTTTTCTGCCAATTTTCCCGTTATACCATCTGCCACCGGAGCATTTTCTGCATTTTCTGCATCTGCTGCAGAAGCCAGTGCCTGTCCGCCTTCTCCGTTCTCTTCCGGGAACAGATATGATTTGATAAACTCCAGCCTTTTTCCAAGCAGTCTGGCAATAAATCCAACCAGCAATGCTGCAATGATCGTACCTTCCCGGACTCCATTTAATTTTCCTGAAAATACAAAAGAAAGAACCCCTGCAATGATCGCCATCGACGAATCAAAGACAATCTTCGTTGTTCCAAAATTGGTATTCCATGTCTGTACGATCGCCCGGACAAAAGATTCTCCCGGCAGCATGACAACATCTGCCAGCACTTCCAGATAAACACCTAATCCCAGTACCAGACAGCCTGCCAGCAATGCGATCATTTTTACAAAATAATTCTGCGGATTGATCCAAAATAACATATACATTGTCAGATCAATAAAATATCCAAATGCGATGGAAACCGGTATCTGCAGAATATTCTCAAGTTTAAAATTCTTTCTTAAAATCAGAATCTGTAATACGATCAGCAAAATACTGAACACGATTGTAAAATTTCCCAGTGTAAATGGGAAATTCAGGCTTAATACATATGGGATCGATGAGATTGGTGACGTACCAAGACTCGCTTTTGTCACCAGACTGACTCCCAGTGCATTTACAAATAGCCCGATTAAAAATAATATGTACCTCTTTAATTTGTTCATAATCTCTCTCCTGTCTTTTCTCATCCTTCAATAGATTTTTTCTCACTGATCAGTCTTTTTATTTATAGAAGACGAACCTGCTTCATCCAACAGATTTGCATAGATTTTCTGATATACTGACAGAAAGCCTTCCATTTCTTCCTTTGAAATACCTTCCACTGCCTTCCTTTCAATCTCAGAAAATGCCTCGCTGACCAACTGTTGCTTTTTCTTTCCTTCCTCTGTCATAAAAATATGAAAACTCCGTCTGTTACCATTGAGTATCTGACGGCGGATCAATCCCTTTTCTTCCATCTTATTAAGGATCGTCGTCAAAGATCCCGCCTCCAGGAAACATGCTTTCGCAATCTCCTTTTGATTACTTCCGTTATGCCTGCTTAAGTAATCAAGAATCTTCGGCTGGCCGATGGTAAGCCCCGTATCTTTCAGCTTATAGAGCAATGCTTTCTGCACCAGCATCTGATTTGCCATAATAAGATAATGCAATGAATCATCCATTTCTTTTCTCTCCTGCTGTTATTTCTTTAACCTCCAAATGCACTTCAGCACATTTCTGTGTTAAACGCTTTTAATTCAAACAGTTTGAATTATAACTTTTTTTGCCATGTCTGTCAAATTTTTGTTGCAAAATTTTCTCAAGTCATTCTATAAAAGAATTTTCTCATTCTCTTTTATTTTATGCTATACTGTTTATGAATCATTTGTTCCCCACCGGAACAGCTGATACAGAGAACCTGCCACTGGCAGCTTCTCCTGCATACTTTGACATAAAAAGCAGTGACCGACACTGCCACAGATTTTATAACGGAGGACAATAAAATGGGAATACAGTCTATTGATGCAGAAGACGATCAGTTCGCTTATCGTTATGATACACAGCTCCTGATCGAAAGACGCGACCGCGACCTGGATGAGGATGAAATATCCGACTATATCACAGAACATTTTGAAGGAAACAGCCTCATCGCAGCCGGTGATGAAGACCTGATAAAAATTCATTTTCATACCAACGAGCCTTGGAAAATACTGGAATATTGCAGTTCCGTCGGTGAGATTTTTGATATCGTCGTTGAAGATATGATCCGACAGTCAAATGGATTACAGGGATAAATTGAACAGATAAGGGAGTGCCAAAAGACACTCCCTTTTTAATACCGTGTATTAATTTTTCCCTTATTCTTCCATATACACCGCCCGGGTTCTCTCCTCATCATCCACAAATTCTACATCCGGAAAGCTTGCAATATACTGCTTAAACTGGGAAAATCCGTAATCCCGTACCTTAAAATCTCCAAATCTCATACGAATACGATTTCCCAGACTACTCAGAGGGATTCCATAACTTCCGGCACTCTGGATCTGCAACAGGATATATTCTTCCAGCATTTCTTTCCGGCTCTTATCTTCATAGATTGTTACCGTTACCTTCGTTCCCTCCTGCATCAGCATCAGCTTCGGCAAAGATTCCAAAAATTTTGATAAAAGACTATAGCCATATCGACGGACATCAAAATCAGGATATAATTTTACCAGTCTGCTTCCAACTTCTCCCAGTCCGGTCTCCCTGTCATTATTCTGATTTTCCGTAATAATCTTGACAACCGCCTCTTCAATTTTTTCCTTTGAAACCATTGAATCATGGTTGTCCTTTTTCTGCCATTTTCCTGAAGCATGAGAATGGGTATTACGTTCTTCTTTTCCCATTGTATTATCTTCAAGAAGAAGTTCCAGTTCTGTAAAAATATCACACGCTTTTCTGAACGGCGACGGAGTCTTTCCCTCTCCCATACCGATCACAGTCTTTCCGCTTTCTCTCAGACGGCTCGCCAGCTTTGTAAAATCACTGTCACTTGAAACCAGGCAGAACCCCTCCAGTTCACTCGTATAAAGCATATCCATCGCATCAATGATCATAGCAGAATCGGTTGCATTTTTTCCATGGGTATAACTGAACTGCTGGATCGGAGTGATCGAATTCTGAAGAAGTTCTTCTTTCCAGCTTGCATTATTCGTCTTTGTCCAGTCCCCATAGATTCTCTTATAAGTCACATTACCGTATTTCGATAATTCATCAAGGATCGGTTTAATATATTTGGCAGATACATTATCCGCATCAATCAGGAGTGCGAAACGGTCTTCCATGTCTGATACTCCTCCCCGGTAAGATTTTTCCACGCAAATGTACCATTTTCATAGATCATATAACTATGCTCCGATCCCTCTTTCGGAATCGAGACAGATCCCGGATTTAAATACTGATATGTTCCACCATTCATATCCAGGATCTCTTCACAGGCAGGAATATGCGTATGACCATTCAAAAGAATATCTCCATCCTTCAATGGTGGAAGATGATGCGGATGATAGATGTGTCCATGCGTTGCAAATATCGTTATATCTCCCTGTCCATTCTCCCCAGACAGATTCACGTAACAATAATCTGCAAGAATCGGAAATTCCAATACCATCTGATCTACTTCTGTATCACAGTTTCCCCTCACACACAATAACTCGCTTTTCAATGGATTCAGCATTGCAATCACTTCTTTGGGTGCATATCCCTCCGGGAGATCATTTCTCGGTCCATGATAAAGAATATCCCCAAGCAATAATAACCGGTCTGCCCCCTCCCTCTTATATGCCTCTATCATCTTTTCACAATAGAATGCCGAACCGTGAATATCTGATGCAATCATTAATTTCATATCAATTACCTCTTTCTTTTTAATCAATTTCATTTTCACAACAAAAAACTTTCCTGCTCGATCCCTTTCTTCTCCTTCACCAGTTTCTCCGCCAGTTGCCGGAGAACCGGATTTTCAATCTGCAGTTTCTTCAGCTTTTCCAACGTTGTGTCCTCTATCTTTTCCGCATAGTCCCGGTATTGTTCATAAGTCCGCACATCCATCATCAACGGCTGCAATTCCGGGAAAATATTCTTCTGAATATACAGAAATATTTTAATTCCGCCATAATCAAGATCTCCGCTATGATAAAATTCAACTTCTGTATGCTCAAGCACCTGATTTAAAGACTGTAAAAATCTACATTCTTTCGGACTGAAAAATCCATGCGTAAAAATGTATAGCGTATGCTCTTCCCAAGGCATCATCATATAATTTGCTTTATTTTCAATGGTAATGACCCTTTGGATTTCCGGCTGCTGCCCGGCGATCTGTGCATACCGCAGTGTATCACTGTTCAGAATATTTCCATACCGCCAGTCTTCATTATGAATCTCCGTTCCGTCCTCCCATTTCAAATGCAGCGGACCTTTCAAAGCCAGCTCCTGTGCATAATCCTCGATCAGCAGAACCGACAGAATCTCCGAATCATTCATTGCATCATCCAGCAGTTCCTTCGCATATATTTTTGCCGTTGAAACAATAAAATCCTGAAATTCATTTTCAAAAATCTTTGTATCTTTTAAATATTTTTTGCTGAAGAGCCGCTTATACATCGGATCTTCCAATTCATCAATCCCACGCCAGCAGGCTCTTCTTTTCCTGAAAAGTTTCCACGCTTTCTCCAGAGTTGCTTTTTTTGCTCTGCCACTTTCCGATTCCTGCAACAGCTTTTCATAATACGCTCTGATCCACGGAGTCCTCAGAACCTGTAGCTCTGCCTGGATTTCTTCCTGATATTTTCGTACTAATTCCGCTCTTGCACAGAAATCAGAATCCACTCTTTCCCGGTACAGTTTATACAATGCCGGAATATCCTCCTGCCGATACCGGATCGCCTGAATATCCTGCTCCCGATAGCCCTGTACCCATTCAATCTTCACAAGTCCTGTCTTCTCCAGCTCTTTAGCCGCTTTCACAACATCCGACTTCAGATGTTTCCGGTCATCGTACAGATTTCCCGCTTTATTTGACAAACTCTTCCAGCCATTCGCTCCCGGTTTCCACTGATTCTCACTATTTTCAATCTTTTCGATCAAAAGCTGCAACAGATACTCCATCTCTATTCCTCAACCTTCAACTGGTCATACTCAACTTTTTCAAATTCCTGGATTGAAATATGCTTTTTATTCGGATTTGCATAGACGAACGTCTTGTCTACATTTTCCAGATAATTCTGGATCTTATCATTCGTCGCACTGATGATTGCCTGAAATCCCAGTCCACGGATCAGAGAAATACAGCTTGCCACTTTCTCTGCGTCCATCTTGGAAAATGCCTCATCCAGCACTACAAGACGGATTGTAGACGGTCTGCGGATCTTCGGTGACAGATTGATCCTGTAGACCTGTGCAAAACTTGCCAGCAGAGCGATATACAGCGGATTCTGTCCCTCTCCGCCGGAATTTTTCTTGATCATCTTGCTCAGTCCGATCTTCATATCCTTTTCACCGTGGATGATCTGCTGCATATCAAAGGATAAATACGTCCGGTAATCCGCATATTTCTCCATATTCTTCTTTGCAGTATCCAGTTCCTCTCTTGTCGCATCTTCCGGCGGAATAAAGATATTGATCAACTCGTTCATCATATCCCCATATTCCTCATCGTGTTCCATGGTAAAAAGGTTCATCTGATTTTCCATAGAATCCGAAAGCTGGGACGGATTAATGCTCAACGAATCATCCATGAACATTTTATAATATCTTCCGTCCGGTCCTTTATTCTTCGTAATGACAAACTGATATTTGTCTTTACCAAAATCCAGCCGACTGATGATACGGTTCAGCTCATCTCTCCGCTGGTAGGCTTCTTTGATGGCACTTCGTATCTTGTAAATGAAATCCTCTTTAAAATGTTCTACCGCTGATTTTGCCTGTTCCTTTGCCGCCAGCCTGAAATCTTCCAGCTCATCACACTGCAGTTCAGAAAGGAGCTTTTCATAAGGTGTATTCTCTTCAATCGTAGGAGAAAATGTACGGTTCGGATACAGCTTCAGATAGATGGTTCTCCTGTCTACAAGCTGACTGTATGCCTTGTCCTTCTCAACTTCAACTGCGTCCAGTTCTTTACTCCGCTGCTGTCTGAGGTACTCATAATTTACAGAACGCTTCGTATCCAGATAGGCCCGGAATCCTTCTTCTTTCTGCGGATCTTCGTGAAATTCTTTCTGTCTGTCCTGCAATTCGGTTTCCACGGTCTGATAAAAATTCTGATTTCGCTGTGCATTTCCTCTGCTCTCTGAAATCTTTCCGATCAGCTCCTCCAGCTCCTGCTTGAGCTGTGCCTGCTGCCGCAAAAGATCTTCCTTCTGAGCTTTCAGAGCCGAAACCTCTCCATCCTGGAGTTTCTTCATCTCTTCCTGGATCTGCCGTTTTTCTCTTTCCTTTTTCTGAATTTCATCGATCTCTTTCTTCCAGCTCATGTACTCCTCTGCCGGTTGGGAAAGTGCTTCTAATGTCAGTACCCTCTGAATTTCTTCCTTCATTTCCTGCAGCGGAAGACGTTCCTGCTGTAAAGCATCACAACGTTCCTCCAGTCTGCGGATTCTCTGACGCATACTGGTTTCACCGATATATGCCCGCCTTGTATAACTTTCCGGGTTGATGTGCTGCAGACGATACCCCTGATACAACATACAATCTGCTGTGATTCCGATGGTCTGTTCACGAAGTTCATCAATTCCATCACATTTGATCACATTTCCAAGGAAGAAATCAATATACGCCCGGACATACTCTTCTTTCGCCAGCACCTCCTCTGCCAGAGAACCTGCCTTTGCCTTTTTATCACTGGAAAGGACCTTCTCTGTATCCAGCACTGCTGCCCGTGAAAACCGCTTCTTATCCATTCCCTGATAAATTTCCATGGCATCTTTTACATAGTTCGGTTCCACTACGAGCAGAAGTTTATTATTGCCCATATATCCCTCGATTGCATTATGCCATTTTTCATCTCGCACATCCAGAAGATCTGCAAGGATCTGTACCGGAACAAGCCTGCCACAACGCTCCTGCAGCCGGGTACGAAGCTCATATTTTGCTTCCTCCACTTCCTTCGGATATGCCTTCCTCCCCTGCTTTAATTCCTTTAATTCCTCTCTTGCATCCTTTTCTTCTTTCTTAATGACTCTTAACTTTGCTTCTGCATCCTTCAGATCTTCCCCCAGTTCTTCCCGAATCTGTACAAGGCTTGTCTGAAGCCGCTTCAAAGTTTCCTCATCCAGTGCCACAGTTTCAAATTTTTCAATATCCCAAAGCGTCTGATTCGGAGTCACATCTTTTGATTTCCATGCTGCAAGCCCTGCTGCTGTCCTCTGCCATTTTGCACGGCTCAACTGCAAATGCTCCAGCATCTCATTCACATTTCCAAGCTTCTGTTCCAACGCAGAATACCCACTGTTGGCGATCCTTAACAGCACTTCCTCATACTGTCCCTGGACTGTCTGCTGCTTTGTCTCCAGTTCTGCTTTTGCCTGCTCCTGCCGACCGATATCTTCCTGACTCTCTTTGATCTTATCCAGCAGTTCCTGCAGTTTCGCCTCCAGTCGTAAGATTTCCAGCCGGTCGATCTGATACTGATCATTTTCAACTTCCTTCACCTGGGTCTGATACACGGCATATCTGTCACGGATCTCTTCCAAATGCCGGATCTCCTTCAGCGTCTCCTCGATCTTGCTCCGCATTCTTCCATACTGCATCACACTTTCCTGCAGATCCTCAATATGGATATCCTGCTCCATACAAATATATTCTTTCACAAAATCTTCCAGCTTGATATTCATCTTAAACGGGATTGCACGCTTAAACAGCCGTGGAAATTTTTCCATATCCAGCCCGCCTAAATAAATGTCATAAAGCTGCTTGCGGAATCTTTCATTACTCGGCCCACAGTAAAAGTCCGTCGTACTGAAATTTCTCTGCAAATATTCCCGGATCTCTCCTGTTGTCAGACACCGCTTATCTGCCCGGTAATCATTTTCCAGAAGCCCGCCTTTGTGCCAGAAGAAAAGACGGCTGATCTCATTTGTAGCTGTCTCTACATCAAATACAACCCCGACGCACTGACTCTGCCGGCTTTCCGTTTCTGTAAATTCCAGCACGATCGTACTGGAGAAATTTTTATTTCTCAAATACTGGGACTCATTGTTCTCACCAATGTTCACCATTCCCCGCAGATACTCGATCAGTGACCGGTCTGAATCATCCGCAGCCGCCTTATTAAAAAATCCTCTTCCGTCTGTATTCGCATACAGAACAAGCTGCATCGCATCGATCACGGTTGACTTTCCACTTCCTGAATGCCCTGTAAAGAAATTGATTCCTTCGTGAAAGCTTAATATTTTTCTGTCTATATAATGCCAGTTATTCAGGCATATCTTCGATAGTGCCTTGAACTGCTGTCTCGTCTCCACTGTATTCCTCCTCACTGAACGTACCTAAAAGTTCCCTTACATCATCACCCACAAGAACGGTATTGATACACGGATAAATGACCATCCTCGAATTTTCATCCAGCTCTTCCATGACATCCAACGGCTCTAAAATCTGATACTTTTTCAGCAGTGCGATCGTCTTACGCATTTCCGTCGGAGACGGCATCCCGGTCAGAATATGAAAATCTCCTGCCTTTCCATTGATCATCCCGAGTGTCACCACCACATGATTGCTCGATGATACACTTGCCATCTGCTCATCATAAAGGATCTTCAGAATCAGAATATAGATCGTTGCAAGCCTTGAAAGCTTCTCTCCCCATAATGCTTCTTCCTGAATATAGATCAGCCCCATATGCACATTCTGCCGGAGTGTGATCCCCGCAATCCGGAAATATTCTTTCAGGAAATCCAGATGCCGGTCTGCAAACCGGTACTCCCTCACCGGAACCATCCTTCCTGCCCGGCGGTCATATTTCCTTTCCAGCAGAAATGTCTGACGCAGCAATAACTGGATCAGGTCTCTCATATCATCCTGCTCTTCCTCATTTAGTAAATCATAATATTCTATCATCAGGGCCTCCTCTGTATAAATTTCAGATCCGGATAACGATACCTGCCGTTCTCCACCATCCTGTCTTCTTCATTCAACGCAGCATATTTGCTGTTCCGACGTGTACTGTAATCATACGCAAGGATCAGTTTTTCAAAATCCTCATCCGTCATATCCTTCATTGCCCCTGCATCCATGATATCCCCGGTCATATGAGCCTGGATAAATTCTTCGATCTCCGCCCGGCTGTATCGCATCTGAATCCGGTTCATCTTCAGTACCTCTTCACGGTTCAGATCTTCCATCTCCTCTTCCGTTTCCATCTTACTGATGAAATCCGTCCGACTCTTTCTTCTCTTATACAAAGATTTCTCTGACAGAATCTCCAGATAAGAAAGATTCATCCGTTCCGCTGTCTTCCGCAGCTTCTCCTCCTTCTTTGCACCGTTCTCCTCTGCCGAAATCCGATTCAGAAGCTGTACCACCAGCCCCTTTGTATCCGTCTCACCGCTGAGCAGATAGTTCAGACGTGTCACCGTGGCACGCACGTATTTTGTATGCTCTTTATCCATATTGGCAATCCGGTGTTCAATATCATCAAATCCACGCTCAATCTGATCCAGGATCTCCAGCACATCTTCTTTCTCATCCCCGGTAGCTTTCGCTCTTGCACGCACGCTTTCGATCCATTCATCATTCTCCCGCATTTCCCGGAGACATTTCTTAATATCCATCTTGTAAATATAAAAATTATCCGAAGTCTTAAGAATATGATATTTCTTCCGCACAACCTCTTCCACGTATCCGTCCAAATGCTCCCGAAGCAGTTCACCATACGTCTTCTTATCCAGCAGCCGCTCAAAAAACTTATCCATATTATGAAGCATATCCTGCAGGGCTTTGTTCAACTTCTTTGTATTCACCAGGGCAGTCCGCAGCATATTCAGGTTGACTTTCGGATTATTCTGAAATGAATACAACGTAGCATAGACATTCTGAATATAAAGATCCGTCTCTTCCAGCTCCTGCGAAGACAGCTTCTCAAATGCCTCAATAAAAATCGCCGCATAATCCGGGATCACGATATTCGTTGTCAGTGAAGTATAATCTTCAATTTTTTTTAACCAGCCCGTCTTCACCAGCCAGTTCAGAATCCGGGAAGAAGTAGTCTCCAGCAGATCCAGCTCCGTCTCTGACTCCTCACGCTCCAGCCTGATCCTCTTCTGCGTATTCATATCATTTAAGATCTGCAGGCAGACTTCTCTCGTCAGGAAATAATTGCTGTACTCATATTCCTGATTAATGCACAGCAGTGATTCTATATAAATTTCTCTATTCACCGAGCGGAATAAGCTCCAAAATGTATCCGGGATTTCATAATGTGACTGCATACTGACTCCTTACTGTCTTTTTCTTTACCGCCTTTTCTCACGTCGTTCTGTTTTTTTATTATACCACAGATTCAGCCCGCCTGCCTGACTACTTTCTCTTTCCCCATCTCTGCATCACAAGCACATACACGACTGCCGCCCCGGTACTCGCCATGGTTGCCAGTATCCCTCCGCCTATGATCCCTGCCGGATCAGCACTTCCATACTGACTCCTGTAAGCAATAACATTGACCGGGATCAGTTGCAGCGAAGAAATATTCAGGATCAGAAAGATACACATTTCATCTCCTGCCACCCCTCTTTTTCTCACTGGCCCAAAAGCTCTGCCAAGTCTTCTGTCCTCCTCCAGCTCTCCCAGTGCTTCCATGGCTTTCAGTCCTGCAGGAGTTGCCGCCCAGCCAAGTCCAAGAATATTTGCAATGAAATTGATTGCGATCTGTTCATTTGCTTTATTTCCCACCGGAAGCTGCGGGAAAAGGAACCGGATCACCGGACGCAGCTTTTCCGCAGCCTTTTTTACAAGTCCCGCTTTCTCCGCAATCTCCATGATCCCACACCAAAATGCCATCACTCCCAGCATCGTAATGCACAATGACACTGCATCTTTTGACGAATCCAGTGCCGCATTTGTCAGCTCCGGCATTTTCCCGTTCCATGCCCCGAAAATAATTCCGATCAGGATCATCCCCGCCCACAGACCATTTAACAACTTTACGCCCCCTTTTTCTTACGCTCTTGTGTCATTATTGTGCATAGTTCCACATATACGTTTCAACCACATCGAACGGTGCAGGTCCTACACTCAGCACTGCCCGGTGAAACTCTTTCTGACTGAAATCCTCTCCCATTTTTTCCGCCCAGCATTTCTTCAATTCCAGAAATTTGACATATCCAATATAATATTTCAGATAATTGCCCGGTGAACCAAGGATCAGATCGTAGATTTTCTGTATCGTTTCTGCATCTGAAATTCCGTATTTTGCAAAAAAGGCTGTCGTATCTATCCTGCTCCAGCCATCATAATGGATTCCCATATCTGCCAGTGCATATAATGCAAGGATCACGGAACCATTTTTCTGCAGGATCGTAGCCTGTTCTTTCGGAAGTGGTGTCAGATAATAACTACACATTTCCGCATAAGTTGCCCATCCCTCCACATAACCGCCAAAATTGAAAATACTTCTGACTGGATCAGGATCTGTACTTTCATAAAAGATTGTCTGATATAAATGCCCCGGATACCCTTCATGGGCAAGCGTTGTGAAGAGCGTCAGATCATCCCGCATCTGCCCCTGATTGATATAGATGACATTTTCCCTGCTGTTGTCGATTGCAGGAATCATATAAAAAGCCGGACTTAAATGTTCTTCCATTTCCTTCGGAACATACTTGACTTCCAATGTAGTGTCCGGTGTCTCCGGGAATGCTTTTTCTATCCCATCCGACAATTTTTTCAGGATCAGTTCCGCTGTCCCCTGCTTCATATCTGCCGCAGATTCTTTCGCTTCTTCCACCTTTGCCCCCAGTACGCCCTCCATGGCAGTAATGTCATCTTCCATCTGTCTGCGTGTCAGTTCTTCCAACTGCACGATCGATTCCTTCGTTCCCACGGACTGATCCACCAACATCTGATAATATTCCTGCCCCTGTGGCAGCCCACACAGACCTTCCTCATTTTTTCCTGTTCCTTTCAGTTCACGTACTGCTGCCATCAGCCTTTCATAAGCAGGACAGACCACTTCTTCTATAACCTGTGCATTTTTTTTCGTATACTCGCCCATCTCCTCTTCCGTAAATTTTCCGCTTTCCCGCATCCGCTCCACAAAAGTAGAATAGAGATAATTTCCGTTTCCCATATCCAGAAATGCCTGACATTGTTCTATCACTGCATCTGCCAGTTTCTCTGACATAAAAAGTCCTTTCTCCGATTTTCCCCGCTCAAATGCAATTACTTCATCAAAATAATTTCCTGTTGATCTCATCAGATCCAGGTATGTATCAGCATCCTCTTTTTCATAAAACCGGTATTCCGAAAGCACTACCGGAAGCTGGGTCTGCACACCGCTGACTGTACCAAGAGGTTCATCATACCACAAATACTCTGCACTTCTTTCTGCACTGTCCAAATAAGATTGCAGAACATCATAAGTGATCTGGTTTTCCACACTTAATTTATTTTTTTCAAAAGTTATCAACGCTTTCTCCATATTTTCCACACCGGCTTTCACCGCCTGTTCATCCGTGACCACTGTTCCGTAAACTGCAGGAGCGGATTCGATCCCATATTCCTGCGGATACTTTAATGTATAATGCAGACTGACTGCATTTGCCGATACTTCACTACAGAACACTTCCCTCGTATATGCTTCAAATCGTTCATCCTCACTGACTGAACTCCCTGCCTTCCCATTTTCATCTGCTATTTCTGCACAGCCGCCAAATCCCAGCACAACTAAAAAAAGCCCTGCCACACAGATCTTTCTCATCCTCTGCATGGTACAGCTCCTTTGTTCCTCTTTCTTTTCCCAGAATCTCATAGAACACTTCCGAACCATTTTCTTTCATTTTATGTATCGCCCTGGCCTCTTATTCCATCAGTCTTTGCATTGGTATATTACATATATTCAAAAGAAATACATATATATCTACTAATTGCCCCATAATAGAAAGAGGACACCCCTTGCACATTCTTCTCTACATCTCCAACTACTTTATCCCATTTCTGATCCTTTCCATCATCATCTGTGGACTGACTGCAAAAATTGATGTCTATGAAACCTTTATCACCGGTGCAAAAAATGGCTGCCGTACCGTCATCCGGCTTGTCCCGACTCTGATCGGACTGATGACTGCAACGGGAATCCTCCGGGCATCCGGGTTTCTCGACGTGATTTCCTCTTTCATCGGAAAATTCACGAATTTGATCGGATTTCCCGGAGAACTTGTCCCTCTTTCCATTGTAAAAATGTTCTCGTCCTCTGCTGCCTCCGGTCTGCTTGTTGATCTCTATAAAACTTACGGAACTGATTCCCGGATCGGACTCATCGCCTCACTGTCCATGTCCTGTACCGAAACCATTTTTTACACTATGAGTGTCTACTTTATGACTGCCAGGATCCGCCATACCCGTTATACGCTTCCCGGAGCTGTTTTTGCAACCTTTGCCGGACTCGCCGCCAGCGTCCTGCTCGCAGGTTACTATTCCTGATTTTCATGATTCATAACTCCCAACACCGGTCAATCAACAACACATCCATTCAAAACCATTGTTTACATATTCCCTTTGTGCTAAAATTATGCTAACAAGATTTCTATGGATGGAGGCATGATGATGTCTGATATAATGTTTGAACACCTGACCAAAACTTATCCCAACGGATTCATCTCCGTTGATGATGTTACTTTAAAAATTCAGGACGGAGAATTTGTCGTATTTCATGGACCGAGCGGCTGTGGCAAGTCCACGATTCTTCGGATGATCGGCGGACTGGAAGATATCACATCAGGAAAGATTTATCTTGGCGATGAACTGCTCAACGATATCCTTCCCCGCGACAGAAAACTGGCAATGGCATTCCAGAATTATCTGCTTTACAAATATCTGAATGTCTATGAGAATATGGCTCTTGGTCTCCGGCTGAGAGATTTTCCGAGAAATGTCATCGACAGCCGTGTCAACACTGCGGCACAATTCCTCGGAATCTCTGATATTCTTCATGAAAAGATCAAAAATATTTCTGATGCAGAAAAGCAGCGGGTCGCACTTGGACGGGCGATCGTCTGCCACCCGAAAGTACTCCTTGTTGATGAAGATTTTGCACATCAGAACGATGATCGACGTCATGAGATGCTCAGCGACATCTTACGCATTAACAGAGAACTCGGCGTAACCGTCCTGTATGTGACAAATGACCCTGAAGAAGCTCTCTCTCTGGATTCCCGCATTATTTTCATGAGAGATGGCAAGATTGAAGAAGATCGCAAAGCATAATAAAACTGCATCCGCAGGAACATGCAGCCAGCTGATTATTCCAGCTCCTGAATCTTTCCTGCGGATGCAGTTTTTTACTCTTTTATCTTTTCAAGGTAATTATAAACTTCCCGCTTCTGCATCCCCCGGTCTTTTGCGGTCTGCTTCATGGCATCTTTCCGGTTCATCCCCTGTGCGAGATAATGTTCCATATGCTCCTCAATGCTCATCTCTTCCCAGCGTGCCTGTTCCTCCTGCCGCATCTCTTCTCTGCTGCGTCCCTCGATCACCAGCACACATTCCCCTTTTGGATCATTTGCTTCGTAATAAGCCACCGCTTCAGGGATGGTTGTCAGAAATGCGGTCTCGTGCTTCTTCGTCAGCTCACGGCAAACCGTGATCCGACGTGCTCCCAGACGTTCAGACAGCAGCTTTAATGTCTTCACCAGCCGGTGCGGAGCTTCATACATAACAATCGTTCTTGTCTCCGTCTCCAGCTCTGTCAGCACTGCCTCCCGCTCTTTTTTATCTGCCGGAAGAAATGCCTCAAATGCAAAACGTCTTGTCCCAAGCCCCGACATCGTCAACGCTGTCACGCATGCAGCCGGCCCCGGTACAGAACTGACTCTTACTCCTGCCTCATAGCACATTCTCACCAACTCTTCCCCCGGATCTGAAATTCCCGGAGTTCCTGCATCCGTGATCACAGCAATATCCATACCATCCAGCAGCTTCTCCACCAGCTTTCTGCCCTTTTCATACTTATTAAACTCATGATAACTCGTCATGGGAGTCTGTATCTCAAAATGGTTCAGCAGCTTGATACTGTTCCGTGTATCTTCTGCTGCGATCAGATCAACTTCTTTCAGAACCCGGACTGCCCGGAACGTCATATCCTCCAGATTTCCGATCGGTGTCGCCACCAGATATAAGATTCCTGCCATCTCAACCTCCTGTATGCCCATATCCATTCTCCATCCGCAGACCTCCATCCCTGGAGTACATAATCAGAGGCGGTTCGATCTTCACTCTCGGCTTCGCTCCCCGCATTCCTTCCACAAGCACCATCGTCGGCTCTTTATCAATATACGGATGAACAAACTGAATCCTCTTTGGCTCAATCTTGTACTGACTCATCTTTATCAGGATCTCCGTCAGCCGGAACGGTCTGTGGATCATATAAAATCTGCCCTTGTCCTGCAAAAGACGCATACTCTCCCGCAAAATATCATCCAATGTACACAAGACTTCATGCCTTGCGATTGCTTTCCTGTCATCCGGATTCCTGAGTCCATGCTCTGCCAGCATATAAGGTGGATTCGTCGTGATCACATCAAAAAAAGCCGGTTTGAAAATTGTTGCGGCCTCCTTTATATCTCCGGTCACAATCTCCACTCTGTCCTCCAGGTGATTATAACGGACACTTCTCTGTGCCATCTCAGCCGTATCTGCCTGAATCTCCAGTCCGGTAAAATGCTTTCCTTCCGTCTTTCCAGCCAAAAGAACAGGGATGATTCCATTCCCTGTTCCCATATCAAGTACCGTTTCTCCCTGACGCACCTTTGCAAAATCTGAAAGAAGAACCGCATCCACGCCAAAGCAAAACTTGTCCGGATCCTGGATCAGTCCCAGACCTCCAAGCTGAAGATCATCTAACCTCTCTCCCTGCTTTAACAGATTACTTTCCATTTTCTTTTGAATCTCCATCTTTCTTAGGATTTTTCTTTTTCCTGCGAGGACGGAACTTCAGATCTGTCGCTTTGTACTCCCGGATCTCTTTCTCATCATTCTCCAGATTTACGACCACTTTCACCAGTCCACGCAGAACACTTAAGGACTGTACAACTCCCGTAAGTTCATCTGAAGTTGTCACCGTATCTCCCACAGACGGAAGTTGGCTGTTCAAAACCTCATAGGTTTCCTCCTCGTTCGTCAGACAGCACATCAAACGGCCACAGACACCTGATATCTTGGTCGGATTCAGAGAAAGATTCTGTTCCTTTGCCATTTTGATAGAAACCGCTGCAAATTCGGTCAAATATGTGCTGCAGCAAAGTGGACGGCCACAGATTCCCAGTCCGCCACGAATCTTCGTTTCATCACGCACACCAATCTGCCTCAGTTCAATCCTTGTCCTGAATACAGCCGCCAGATCCTTCACCAGCTCACGGAAATCAATCCTTCCGTCTGCTGTAAAATAAAAAAGTACTTTATTATTATCAAATGTATACTCTGCATCGATCAGCTTCATGTCCAGATCATGCTTCCGAATCTTTTCCTGACAGATCTTAAATGCCTCTTTTTCTTTCTGATGATTCTCTTCGACAGTCCGCTTATCCTCATCCGTTGCAATTCGGATTACCGACTTCAATGGCTGAACAACCGAATCGTCACTTACCTCCTTCGGACCGCTCACTACCCGTCCATACTCCACACCCCGAGCAGTTTCCACGATGACATAGTCACCCTGCTTCACAGCGAACTGTCCCGGTGAAAAGAAATAAATCTTTCCCGCAGTACGAAACCTAACGCCTATTACATTTATCATACTAATTAATTCTCCTTTATTGTCAGTAACAGCAGCTCGATCACCAGCTCAAAGTTTACATTTGCTTTCATTCGTGCTTTTGCAGTCTCAAGTGCCTCAAGTATCTTTTCAATTCCCTCATAGGAACTCTTGCTGGCACGGGCTTTAATATAACGAAGCTGATCCGAAAATACGACCCGATCCACATTCTTCGTTGCTTTATAGATCAGTACATCCCTGTACCATATTGCCATCATATCAAGATAATCATTGATCTCCAGCTTATAAGTCATGCACTTCTTCACTGCATCCATCAATTCAGGGACATCCATCTCGTCAATATTTCTCAGTAAATGAACGACCTCTTCTTTTATCTCATTAAAATAATCTGAGTTAGCAAGCATGATTGCTTTTCCCATATTTCCCTGTGCAAACGCCACACATACATCCGCCTTATAGTCTGGGATCTCCATCTGCTCCATCAGATACTTCTTCACAAGCTGATCCTTGATATTTCTCAGCTTCATCATAACGCATCTCGAACGGATCGTTGGCAGCAGCACCTCTGCATTTTCTGTCAGCAGCATGATAACCGCATACTCCGGTGGCTCTTCAATCGTCTTCAAAAGAGCATTCTGTGCCTGTACGCTCATCAGATCCGCTTCCGGGATAATATAAATTTTATACTTACTGCTGTAAGGCTTGATTACAATATCATTATTAACCTGCTGTCTGATATCATCCACACTGATCGTGGTTGGCTTCTCATGTGACACACGGATAATATCCGGCTGATTTCCATGCAATGCCTGCTTACAGGACTGACATTTTCCACATGCCTCTCCGTTCTCATCACGATCCTGACACTGCAGACTCATAGCAAAAAGATTCGCCAGAAGCTTCTTTCCCGAACCACGTTCACCATTCAATATATACGCATGGGAAACCGCATCCGCCTGGACTGCACTCTCAATATATTTGATTATATTCTTATGTCCTACTACATCTTTAAAACTACTCATTTCTATCACCTGCCACACATAAAATTATACACTTTTAGTATACCACAATCTTATGGGAAGTCACACCCCCTAATTTCCCTTTCAATGGCTTCGATGCACTCCTCCATATCCACATTCTGAAATCTTTTTTCTATCCCTGCTGCTCTCAGATTTTCCTCAGAAAAATCTTTTGAATCCGCCAGAAACCGTCGGCACAATTCATCGTACCTGGGCTGACTTTGTCTCTTTTCCCGCTCTAATGCCCTTGTCAGCCGCAGTCCGTCTTCTACTTCAATATAAAGAGGAACCAGACTTTCTGCTCCAAAATACTCTTTCATTGCCCGATAGGATTCAAGCGTCCCGATCACCAGATAATCCTCATGTCCCAAATTAATCTGTCCGTCGTCCGCTGTAAAATAACTCCATACCCCATACTGCGTATGGTAAGATCTTTCCTCGATCAACTGCCCCTGATTCCTGAATTGCTGCAATTTTTCTTCGTCTGTGAAAAAATATTCTACACCATCACGTTCTCCTTCTCTTCTCGGACGCGTTGTATACAATACAATCCTTTTCATTTTTGGAAATTTTTGAATCAGTTCTTTATAAATCGTATCTTTTCCGGAAGAACTCTTACCCATCAGGTAAAATATCTTACCCATTTTTCAAAACCTCCAGTCTGTCCTTTTTCTTCGTTCCTTCAATGGTAAAACCATTCTTCTCATAATCCAGAATCTGCTGCACTGCTTCTTCCGAAACTTTCTCTCCCGGTACAATAATCGGGATACCCGGTGGATATAAATAAACAAATTCCAGTGAAACCTTCCCCACAGCTTCCTGCCATGGAACAGCCAGTCCTTTTCGTCCTTTCACCTTTGCACTTTCCACTACTCTTTCTGCCGGAATAAGCGGATGCCTGCAAAATCCCACAGCTTTTTTCATCGTAGCTGCATCCGTTTTTCTATTTCCTGATAGTACTTCATCCAGGCTCTTATCCGGTTCCCTGTTCTCCTGCAGCACTTCATCCAATCTCTTATCTAAGTTCCTTAGTGCATTGAGCAGCCGGTTTATTCCTTCCTGCGTATCTCCCGGTCCGGTCATTGCAATCACATAAGAACCCGCTGCCATCTCCATCTGTAAATGATCGTTTTCCAAAAGGATTTCCTGCAATTCTTTACCACTCAGTCTTCCCCTCGCAGAAATCACAATCTTAGAAGCATCATACTGCATCGTTTCCAGTAATTGAAGATTCTTCAGTTTTCTAATTTCCTTTCTTAACTGTCGGAGCATTTCCACATAAGGTTTAAAAACCCTTTCCCTTTCCTCGTTGACCAGTCGGATACATTCATCAATCGAAGCCATTAAAATATAAGAAGGGCTGCTGCTCTGAAGCATATGAAGATATCGTCTCACACTATCTCGATCTACAAGATTTCCATTCATGTGCAGCAGTGCCGTCTGCGTCAGTGACGGAAGTGTCTTGTGAAGACTGTGGATCACTATATCGGCTCCTCTTACATTTGCATTTTGGGGAAAATACTCATGAAATCCGAAGTGAGCCCCATGTGCTTCATCCACAATCAGCGGAATCCCATACTTATGAACCACTTCACTGATCCGCTCAATATCCGATACCACACCATCATAAGTCGGTGAAGTGATCACTACTGCCTTTATTCCGGCTTCCCGGTTCATCCCCCTGTCCTTTTCCAGGATCTGTTCTATTTTTTCTGCCCGGATCTCTCCATTAAGATCTGTAGTTTCGTCAAATTCAGGATAAACATACTCAGGAATCAACCCATTTAAGTCTACTGCATTGTAAACAGATTTATGACAATTTCTCGCCATCAAAATCCTGTCTCCGTATCCGGTACATCCAAGTACTGCACTCAAAAGTCCCACAGTACTTCCATTTACCAGATAATGCGTTTCCTCTGCGTGAAAAACTTCTGCCGCATATTCCTGCAAGTTTATAAAAAGATCTTCTGCATGATGCAGATCATCAAATCCTTCAATTTCCGTAATATCAATTTCATAAGGAAGTTTCTCTGCTCCAGTGATCTGTTGTCGCTTATGTCCGGGCATATGAAATCCATAATAATCTGATACACTGTACTTTACTAATTTATCATATAAGTGTTCCATATAAACCTCTACTTTCCTAATAAAAAAACCAGCAAACTCAACAGTTTACTGGTCCTAAGTGAGCGTGCGGGGATTCGAACCCCGGACAACTTGATTAAAAGTCAAGTGCTCTACCACCTGAGCTACACGCCCTTAAATACTCACAAAATTTATACTATCATACCTATAAC
>SKEY01000151.1_pt1 | contig 124520 bp, 112 predicted proteins | sample 4843871 | NCBI WGS metagenome assembly SKEY01 (sample SAMN11008797, study PRJNA524170) | human gut metagenome | biome: Human fecal sample; material: Feces; isolation source: fecal sample from pouch patient p36 | host: Homo sapiens | place: Israel: Tel-Aviv | collected 2016-12-04
GTACAATCCATCTGTCTGTTTGCCGTGCAAAAAAACAGATAACAAAATGAAAAAAGCAAAATACAAGTGAGATTTTACCTACTTGCATTCTGCTTTTTTTAATTTTTAAATTAACTTAATGACATTGCCTTGTAACCCGTCTTTTTCTTATGTAAATAATATTACTCACCAAAGGGCAACTGTGCTTTCGCACATATTCCCGGTACTCCTGGAGGCAGATATAGTATGGTCTGCCCCAGGAGGAAATCTCCAGCCATTCACCTGAAATCCCGGTGATGGTGACAAAGTGCGCTGCTGTCCTACAGACTTCCTGGTACTTTTCTCCCCTTTTTTCATAAAAAGCCAGCTTATGGCGTTTTAAGGGAATAGGGAAGTTAGGGCCTATTGCCAGTATGACTGGGATATCGTGTGCCATCATTGCCCGGATTCTTTTGATGAAGTTTTTGTCACGTACTCCAAAAGATGCCAGGAGAGGTATACGGTTTTTCCAGAAATACCGGTTAAGCCCAAGAACCAGCATCCACCAGGGCATTCCAAGGCCGGGAATCACTGGAAAATATCTGCGCCTCATATGCTGCACAAATTCCTCATACGCTTGTTCTTCTATACTTCCTGTATCTGTCTTTTTCGGAAATTTCCCTGTCCCAAAGCAGGCTTTTTTATGTAAACTAAGATACAAAAGCAAATCTGCTCCGGCAATGACACCACAGCCATACTTTTTCATAGTGGCGTCCTGGCCCCATGCCTGATTCCCTCCATAGGATGGTTTTCCATTTTTTCGTACTTGTATATAAGTATGTTTTAATTTTACCATGTAATTTCTACTGTCATCTCCTCTGAAATCTCAACCGGACCGCCCATTTTGCACTGAACGGTCTTTCCGCCTTTTTTCTCTACGGTAGCTTCTATCATGCCTCCCGGCTGGTGAAGCTCATAGACATACGTTCCATTGTCTTTTTCTCTGGAAAGATAAACAGCAGCCCCCATACTGCCGCTTCCACAACTGCTTTCCCATACCATGGAACCTGTTTCCCTCACATAAACCACAGGCGTCATCTTCTCCCCTTCCAGGAACATAACACCATAAGCGTCACAATCCAGGATTTTCTCAGCCTCTGCAATCACCTCATTGACAAATTCCTGGCTTTTTGGCGCGTCTTCCACAATAATGTGGCACACACCTTCAAACACTACCATTTTATATTGCTCCCCCTGAATGGGCGGCAGGGTCACAATATCCTGTGGCAGAGGCATCTGGGTTCTGCTGGTGCCCTTGTCCAAATCCACCTCTGCCTTTAAAAGCTCTGCGCTGCCGCTGACATCTACGGTTATTTCTTCTGGCTTCTCCTCAGACAACATGCTCATAAGATAACCAAAACTTCTGGTGGCATTCCCACAGAATTCCCCGCCCATCATCTGCATATGAGTGGTTCCATCTGCATTTTTCTCTACAAATCCCACCTGTTCTGCACCTAAATCCTCCCGCACCAAAAGCTGCCTGGAAATAGCTGCATAATCCTTTCTTTCTGCCTGATCCATGACAAAAATCGTGATATTCCCTGCCGGGTCTGCTCTGCGAATCCGCATCTTCATAATACCTTCCTCCTATTCTATTTTTCCATTATATAATGCCCCATTTTGCTATTTCCAGAATACCATATGAGACACCAAAAAATAGTAAAATATTATCGACATTTTCAAAAGTCTGTGCTATATATGAAGATAGACAGATTCTACAAACTGAGGAGGGATTTCATTGAAAAACAAGGACACATCTGTAAATCAAATTACAGAGGGTGTAATCTGGAAACAGCTTTTATTTTTCTTTTTTCCTATTATGCTTGGAACACTGTTTCAGCAGCTTTATAACACTGCAGACGCTGTAGTAGTAGGGCGTTTTGTGGGAACCAGAGCTCTGGCCGCGGTAGGCGGTTCTACCGGACAGATGGTAAACCTGCTGGTAAACTTCTTCGTTGGTCTTGCGTCCGGCGCTACGGTCATTATTGCCCGTTATTACGGAGCAAAAAAAGAGAAGGAATTAAATGACACTTTGCACACTGCGGCTGCCCTGTCTGTTGCCGGAGGAATCATTATCAGCATAGCAGGCATCCTTCTTGCTCCCTTTATGATGGAGCTTTTGAAAACACCGGCAGATGTCATAGAGGATTCCATTATTTATCTGCGTATTTACTTTGCAGGTATTATTTTTGTCTTTATTTACAACGTAGGCTCTGCGATTTTGCGGGCGGTAGGTGATTCCACCAGACCTTTGTATTTCTTAATTGTATGCTGCTTCCTGAACATTTTCCTGGATGTAATTCTGGTTGTTGGAATGAATCTTGGCGTGGCAGGCGCTGCCATTGCCACTGTAGTTTCCCAAGCAGTCAGCGCGGTTCTGGTTATCCGGGCATTAATGAAATCTAAGGATCTTTACCGTCTGGAAATTCCACAGATTCGGTTCCATAAGTTCCTGCTGATTTCCATTGTTACCATTGGATTCCCCGCCGGGCTTCAGTCTGTGATGTACAATGCTTCCAACATGATTGTCCAGTCTGCGCTTAACAGTCTGGGCACCAGTACCATGGCTGCCTATACTGCCTTTGGCAAAATTGACGCTATATATTGGATGATTTCCGGCGCTTTCAGCGTAGCCATTACCACCTTTATCGGACAGAATTACGGAGCCGGAAAGTACAAACGTATGAAGCAAAGCGTTGCCACCTGTCTGCTTCTGGATTTCATAGCTACCCTTCTGGTAACTGCTGTTTTGCTCCTTGGGGGAAAATATCTGTTGCAGCTTTTCACCACAGACCCGGAGGTTATTGAAATCGGTCTGAAAATCATTCGCTTAATTGTGCCCTCTTATGTGCTGTTTATCTTCATTGAGATTCTTTCCAGCACCCTAAGAGGAATGGGAAATGTTCTGGTTCCCATGATTATGACCTGCTGCGGCGTGTGCGTTTTGCGTATTCTCTGGATTTTCCTGATAGTACCTCACTGGCCGGGCGTTTCCAGCATTTTACTATGTTATCCAATTTCCTGGGGGCTTACCACCATTCTGTTCCTTCTGTACTATTACAAAGAGCAGAAAAAATTCTTCAGAACCCACCAGGAGTAAATTTTATCTAGGAGGTATCCTTATGTTACTTACTTACACTACAGACTCTGACACTTTGAACCTGGACGATATCCGACAGGCAGCCAACCTTTTCCTGCAGGACTATTCCCTGGACACTGCCCCGCAGCTTGAAATTGCTGTACACTTTGTCAGTGACCAGAAAAACCTGTCCTGTGTAAAAGAAGGCAATTCCTGCACTATTACCTGCCGGGAGCCAGCTCATTTCTTCAAAGCCTTCAATATGGTTCTGCACCATCTGGAGGAAGATTTTCATGTAGAAGAAACGCCAAACTTTACCAAAAACGGTTTTATGCTGGACTGTTCCAGAAATGCTGCGGCTTCTGTCCCGGCGGTAAAAAGGCTCATTCATATGCTGGCAAGGGCTGGTATGAACCAGTTGCTTCTCTATACAGAAGACACCTACGAAGTTCCCGGTCTCCCTTATTTCGGCGCTTACCGGGGACGCTATACAAAAGAAGAACTCCGGGAACTGGATGCCTATGCCCATAATTTCGGCATTGAACTGGTGCCCTGTATTCAAACTCTGGCACACCTTCGCAACTACCTGAAATGGCCTCAGGCTGAACCTTTAAAAGACAGCGCAGATATTCTGAAGGTAGGCAGTCCTCAGGTATACGATTTCATCCGCCAGCTTCTCACATCCTTAAAAGACTGCTTCCAAACCCGTAATATTCACATTGGTATGGACGAAGCTGTTTTCCTGGGTCTGGGAAACTATCTGAAAGAAAACGGATACTGCGACAGCTCACAGCTTATTCAGGAACACAGCGCAAAAGTGCTGGAAATCTGCCGGGAATTAGGCTGGAAGCCTATGATGTGGAGCGACATGTACATTACCTCTAATACAAAAAAGGGCTATTATGCAGTAAATGAAGAAACAGATACTTCTTCCTGGAAAAAACCGGACCCGGATTTAGGACTGGTGTATTGGGATTATTATAACTGGAATCAAACGGTATATGAAAATATGCTGCGGGTACATAAAGAATTGTCCAACCGCACTGTATTTGCCGCCGGTGTGTGGAACTGGAATGGTATTGCGCCAAACTACAAAAAAGCCATCACCTGTACCGCCAAAGGTCTTCTGGCCTGTCAGAACCAGGGCATTCAGGAAGTATTCACCACAGGCTGGATGGACAATGGTGCAGAAACCCCACTGGAAGCCATTTATCCGGGACTCATGGCTTTTGCCTGCCTGTGTTTCCACAAGGAACTGTCCCTGCCTGACTTTGCCCGTTTCTTTGCCGACTGTACAGACGCATCCCTGGACAGCTTTCTGCTGTTAGATGAGTTTGACTCCTTATTCCAGGGAAAAGGCAACAATCTGGCTACAGATAACCCATCCAAATATCTGCTATATCAGGATGTTATGCTAGGTATGTTTGATTACCACCTACAAGGTGTAGACACACAATCCTATTACGGCAATCTTGCAAAAAAACTGGAAGAGGCATTGCCAACTGTGGAAAAATATCATTCACTTTTTGAATTTTACCACGCACTGGCTCTGGTACTGACAGACAAAGCCAACCTGGGAATCCGCTTAAAGAAAGCCTACGATTCCAAAGACTTATCCACCATGGAAGAAATTTCAGAGAAAGTTATCCCCAGACTTCTGGAAAATCTCCAGACTATGCACATGGTGAGAGAAGAACTGTGGATGAAAGATGCGAAACCTTTTGGATATGAACTCTTAGACATCAAACTGGGCGGCATTGCCACACGCCTAAAAGGCTGCCAGCGAAGAATTAACGCCTACCTTCAGGACAGTCTTTCCCACTTAGAAGAACTGGAACAAGAACGCCTGCCCTACTGGGAAGCAGAGGCAACCTATCCTCATCCCCAGGAACTCCCCCTAAGAGAAAACCTCTGGAACCGAATCATCAGTGGCTGTAACCTCATCGACACTATATAAAAAAGAGCTGTAACATCCAGTAACTATCAGGAATATAGATATATTCAAAGGAACACTGCAAAAAAACTGCCGCATTCTACAGCTATCAGGAATATTTATACAGTTCCAGCGAATTTGCTGAGTACGCTTTGAGACTACAGGCTCAAAGTGAACGCAAGCTGAGCTGGAAATGTATAAATATTCGCGATATATATGAATACAGCAGTTTCTTTTTTACAAAACTAACGCTATCCCTGCAGGAATCAAAAACAATGCTGCACAGAGTAAGTCCCCTAAAAATCTGCACACAACCCGTTCCTCATCGGACAGCTCACTAAAAGAAATAATTTTTTCATCTGCAAAGTCTACAATGTCTTTGGTGAAATGTTGTTTCTTTTTCTTTTTTTCCTTTTTTTCCTCCAAAAGATGGTGAAAACGGGGACCATCTAATCTCAGGTATTGGAACCATGCCAGCGCCAGGAAAAAGATACCCGCCACAAAGAAAGCAAATTCTACTAAAGAATAATACTGTTCCCGATTAATAAACTTATCCCAAAGCAAGCACAGCACAAGCGCAATAGAAATCTTTGTAGCGCACTGGTATAACATAGGTCGAATCATATATTTTTCAAATACAGCACGGATTTTCTTAATCATTTCTATTCCTTTCAGTCAAGAATAGCCAGCCGCGGTTGGAAACCCAACCGGGGCTGACTATTCAAAAAATCAAAATTAAATCTCTTTACGGTATTCTTCCAATTCTTTCTGATTACCATATACAAAGTGTCCCGGAAGGATTTCTTCCCACACAGGTTTGTCTGTGCTGTAATCATGAATAGAAGGATCATATACCAGAAGTTTTTTATTCTTTTCCTGCTCCGGATCCGGAATCGGTACTGCGGAAAGCAGCGCCTTTGTATATGGATGCAGAGGATGGATAAACAACTCTTCCGCTTCTGCCAGCTCTACAATTCTACCCTTATGAATAACTGCAATACGGTCTGAAATAAATCTTACTACAGATAAATCATGGGCAATGAAGAGATAGGTTAAACCTTTTGTCTTCTTCAATTCATTAAGCAGATTCAATACCTGGGCACGAATGGAAACATCCAGTGCGGAAATCGGTTCGTCTGCTACAATAAACTCTGGCTGCATAATCAACGCACGGGCAATACCAATACGCTGTCTCTGTCCACCAGAAAATTCGTGAGGAAAGCGGGAAGCAAACTCTGGAAGTAATCCTACTTCACGAAGCGCTGCCTGTACCTTCTCATATCTGTCCTTCTCATCTTTATAAAGATGATGGTTAATCAAACCTTCAGAGATAATATAGTCAACTTTTGCACGCTCATTCAGAGATGCCATTGGATCCTGGAAAATCATCTGACACTTTTTAATCACTTCAAGGTCCAGTTCCTTGGAAATTTTTCCAGTAATTTTCTGACCCTTAAATAAAATCTCTCCTGCAGATACAGGGTTAATTCTGGTAATGGCACGTCCGATAGTGGTTTTGCCTGAACCGGACTCTCCAACCAAAGAGAATGTCTCTCCTTTGTAAATATCAAAATTCACATGGTCAACTGCCACAAATTTCTTCTTTCCACTGCCGAAGGTAATCTGCAGATCTTTAATTTCTATTAACTTTTCTCTTTCTGCCATATTAATTACCCTCTCTCCTGCATTTTTTGTCTCAGCGTTTTAATAGCTTTTGGCTGTTCGATTTTCGGTGCTCTTGGATCTAAATACCAGGTTTTTGCCTGGTGTGTCTCTGTGATTTTGAAGAAAGGAGGTTCCTCCTCAAAATCAATCGCAAGCGCCTGTTTGTTACGTGGTGCAAATGCATCACCTTTAATGGTATTAAATAAGTTTGGCGGTGTTCCTTCAATAGTCGGAAGTGGTTCTCCCTTAACTCCCAACTGCGGAAGGGATGACAGCAGCGCCCAGGTATATGGATGCCATGCATCATAGAAAATCTCATTTACCAAACCATACTCTACAATTTGTCCTGCATACATAACTGCTACACGGTCAGCAACATTTGCCACAACACCAAGGTCATGAGTGATGTAAACAACGGTCATTTTCAGCTCATGCTGCAGTTCACGAATCAGATTCAGAATCTGAGCCTGAATAGTAACATCAAGAGCTGTTGTAGGCTCATCACAAATTAAAATTTCTGGATGACATGCTACCGCAATGGCAATGACAACACGCTGTCTCATTCCGCCGGAAAATTCGTGCGGATACTGATTATAACGGCGCTCCGGATCAGGAATACCAACCTTTGTCAGCATCTCCATAGCCAGCTTTTTGGCCTCAGCGCCTTTGATTCCCTGATTCAGTTCAATACTTTCCTGAATCTGTTTTCCAACTTTTTTCAGTGGATTTAAGGATGTCATAGGATCCTGCATAACCATGGCAATTTTCTTACCGCGGATAGTTCTCCACTCTTTTTCTTTTGTATATTTTGAAATATCGGTTCCGTGATACATAATGGAACCATTTGTAATTTTTCCGTTTGCATCCAGCATACCCAGGAAAGACTTTGTAAAAACAGACTTTCCAGAACCGGATTCGCCTACGATTGCAAGGGTTTCCCCTTCATAGAGATCCAGGGAACATCTACGGATAGCTGTAAGCAGCTTGCCACGTAAGCTGAACTGGATTTCCACGTCTTTAGCAGATAATATTGGTTCTTTCGCCATTACTGGTCCTCCATTCCTATACGTGATTTCTAGGGTCTGCCGCATCTGAGAAAGCATTACCGACTAAATAGAAAGTAATGGTAATCAAAGAAACAATCACTGCCGGGAAAATCAGCAGATACGGACGATCCAAAAAGTAGTTTCTGGCATTTCTTAACAAAATACCAAGTGACGGATTATCAATTCCCAGTCCAAGACCAAGATAGGACAATGTAGACTCCAGTGCAATGGTCGCAGGAATGGAAAGTGCAAGTCTTAAAATGATGATACTGATGAGATAAGGAAGAATGTTCTTGGTAAGAACACGCCTAACCGGAGTTCCCAGACATCTGGACGCCAGATTGTATTCCCTGTCACGATACATCATTACCAGGTTTCGGACATTTCTCGCCATGGTAAGCCAGCCAAAAGCAATTAAAGAAACTGCCATCGTAGTAAAACTCTGGCCAACAAGCAAAGCAATCAATGTCATATAAATAATCATAGGAACGTTGTTGATAACATTATAAACCTCTGTAAGGAAACGGTCTAATTGATGCACATATCCCCAGATACAACCAATAATAACACCAACCACACATTCACCGATTGCAACAATCAAAGCCAGCTTAATAGAGGTCTGTGCTGCATACCATACCTGACACCAATAGTCACGTCCCAGGTTATCTGTACCAAACCAGAACTCACTATTTGGGTTCTGGAAAGCCAGAGCACTGTCAGACTTCAAAGTTGCAAAATCATATTTTCCAATCCACAGAGCTACAAAAGAGAAAATCACCAGTGCAAAAAACACACAGGACATAACTACTGCGGATTTCTTTTTGAAAAAGTTCTGGAATACAGACTTCCAATAAGAATAATCAGAATAGCCTGTACGCTCTGCTGCTTCCGGAGAGTACTCCACAAAACGGAACAGATCATCTTTATTCTTATTTTCCATTATCGTGTACCTCCTCTTCCAGTAAGTTTAATTCTTGGGTCAACCAGCATCATCAGGATATCTCCAATAAATACACCCATAATACCAAGGGTTGCATACAAAATTGCCAGGGTCTGAACAACATTTACATCATAACGAATGATTGCATCTGTCAGAAGTGGACCCATACCTGGAACAGAGAAGAATCTCTCCACCAACAGAGAACCACCAATGGTATAAAGGAAAGATGCTGGAATCTGCTGTACTAATGGTACAAATGCATTTTTAAATACGTGTTTCACCATAATTGCGCCGGAAGACATACCTTTTACACGAGCCAGTCTGATATAATCTTTGTTCAGTTCATCTACCATATAACGTCTGGTCCACAATGCATAGCTGGCAATGGATGCCAGAGCAAGACACACAATTGGCAGAATCGAGGACTGGGAGACATTTCTCGTAGAATATAGGGGAGGTAGTCCCAAGACCTTTGAGCCAAACACCAATACCAACGAGTAGGAAACCAAACTTGGCACAGCATTTACAAAGACGGTATATGCTGTTCCTACATGGTCCAGTAGTCTGTCCTTGTTCAGAGTCTGGATAACACCAATGATAACACCCACAAGGAGAGCGATTACCAGGGCGGTACATCCCAGTCTCATGGATACTGTAAATTTAGAACCGATAACCTTTGTAACATCTACGCCGCTCTGAATTCTCCGTGACTCACCAAAGTCAAAACGGATAATCTGCCCATAATAGCGGACAAGCTGTTCTGGAACCGGGTCTAATAAGCCGGCTGCCTGCAACTGCTCCTGTCTCTGTTCCGGTGTGAGATGTATCAACTGATCTTCTGTAAAGAAATAATCTGTTGGCAACATTCTCATTAACAGAAACACGATAGTTACAACAACCAGGACTGTTACAAGAGATTGTAACAGTCGCTTGATTGTATATCTAAACATTATTTATTAAAATCCTCTTCAAATTTTTCGTACTGTTCTGTAGTATAGGCTTCTACAGATGTATCCCAGTTTTTGTACATGTATTTCTGGATACCAAACATAGCATTAGTTCTTGTAAAATCATTTACTTTTGTAAGCTGCCAAGCTACTTCATAAACAACTGGAACGGAAAGTGCATGATTCAACATAAATACCTCTGCATCTACATATGCCTGATATCTCTTATCCATGTCATCAGAAATAGCATTTGCTGCATTTACCATCTCTGTAAACTCTTTGTATGTTGCAATGAGTTTTTCATCTTTCACTTCATTGATATGTGAATAGTTCTCTGAGTAGTAAGCAGTATCTTCGCCATATGTTTCCTGTCCTAAGTAGTTCTGAGGATCACCGTAGTCAGCACCCCATCCATTGATGATAACAGACTGTAATCTTGGCTCAACAACTTCTTTCTGAACACTAGATACGAAAGTTCCGATATTTAATTTGATGAAATCATCGCCAAGACATTCTGAAATTGCCTGTTTTAATACTGTTGCTGTATCCTGTGCATTCTGGTCACCAGCCTTAATGTAGTAATCCATTTCTACTGGGAAGGTTACGCCCTGAGCTTTCAGCTCTTCCATCGCTTTTGTCTTGCACTCTGCTGCTTTGTCTGCATTTAATCTTCTTGGTGTTTCTCCATCAGATTCTGGCAGTCCCAAGCCTTCTTCTACTTTTGTTACATAATCTGTTCCATCAGAGAAGTACAGAAGACCCTTCATGGTGTATGCATTGTTTTCACAGTGCATTGGGTAAATAAAGTTTGTTCTTGCCATATAAGTTGTGAAATCTAATCCGTAGTAAATTGCCTGACGGAAGGATTCATTAGCAATAGCTTTGTTCCAGTTTTCGTCTAAAGAACCATCGTCATTATTCTTAGCATAGTTGAAGTGCATCTGATAAGAATATTTCTTTGGTGTTTTTTCTACTAACTGATCGTGGAACGGATTGCTTTCATCTTCGTAGATGGTTCTCAGGTTTGCTTCTCCCAGGTCAATGTGGTCGATTTCACCTGCTTCGTACAGAGAATATCCAACTGTAACATCATCAATGATACGGATGGTTACAGTATCAAACAGTTTGCAGTCTTTATCCCAGTATGTTGGGTTCTTTGTCAGAGTTTTTGTATTTCCCTGAATGAACTCTGTTAAAGTGTAAGGTCCGTTGTACCACAGTCCTTCAATACCTGTAGATTTAACATTGTCAACACCAACTTCGTCTACGAATCCCTGAGCCAGTGGATACAGACATGCAGATACCGCTACGGTATCAAAGTATGGTGCATTCTGTGCACAGTGATAAATCAGTGTATAATCATCTGGAGCTTCGATTCCAACCATTTCCAGGAATTTGGAATTATCCATAGATTTTGCTTCTTCTTCAGAAAGGCCTTTGGTATATTCATAATATTCCTTAGCACCTTTAATTAATGCTGTAGGCATAGAAGTGTTTGTTGCACCATTTTTATGGTAGTTCATAACCCACTCAAGACCTGTAATAAAGTCCTGTGCTGTACATTCTCCTTTTTCGTTACCCTGCTGGTCAACCCATTTTACGCCTTTTCTTAATTCAAATTTCCAGGTAAGACCGCCATCTTCTGTTCCCCATTTTTCAGCAAGACCAGGAATCAATTTTCCTTTGGCATCTGTTTCCAGAAGACCTTCGTTTGTATTACACAAAACGTTCAAGTCATTTGCCATCTCAGTACCCAGGATGAATACGTTTTCCATTTCTCTCAGACCAATTTCCCAAGTAACCAGGTCTTTGATCTCTTCTGCAGATGCAGAATCTCCACCTTTGCCACCATCATCCTTGCTTCCGCTGTCTTTACCGCCGCCACATGCAGTTGTGGTTAAAGTAAGTGCTAAAGACAATGCAACAGCAAGCCATTTTGCTCTTTTCTTCATATTATGAGCCCTCCTTATTTTGCTAAAATAAAGAAGCCAGTATCCTGTAAACTGGCTTCTTTACATTAATGCAATTTTACTATCCTGAACAAATGATGTCAAGTATTTTCCCCATTTTGTTCAAGTTTCGGGTATCGCAAAAATATATTATGCTTTTATTCGACATAATATTTATCTATATTTTTCTTATTTTCTTAATAAAACGACTTTTTTCTTCTTTTTTCTATTATCTTCTGCTAAAGAATTTTTTGATTCTTCCGCCAATGGTTTCATGGTCTGCTTTCTCCACATGCATCTGAGCCATAAAGTCCTCTGCGCTGCGGCTTGCTCTCCAATCTGCATAAGAACTGTCATTTAATGCTACAAATAAGAAATCCTCTGCATCCATTTCTCTTCCTAATGTTAATGTTGTCATAATAAAAACCCCCTTTGTTTTTGTCCTTGTATCAAAGACATTTGTTGACCATAAATAAACATCTGTATCTTCTTAATTTCATCTCTTCGTTTTCTATATCTATTATTATAATACATATTTATTTCCTGTAAATGGTAGCAAAGTCTAAATTTTTGTGGTAATATTTGTATTGTCAGCACAAAATCCATATGCAAGGAGTCTTATTATTATGTCTGCAACTTTAAAAAATCTTTATACAGAAAATGAAAATCCCTTTAAATTGTCTTTGTGCGCTGGACAAAGCAGCATCCGCAACAAGGTTACCTGGGTTTATATGCTGGAGGATGAATATATTATTCCCTATTTTCATGGTTCTGAGCTTTCTGTAACAGCCGGTTATAAAGCATCCCAGGACCCGGACTGGCTGATGACTCTGGTACGCAGTCTGGCTGCCAGACAAACCGCAGGACTTATTATTAATGTAGGAAAATATGTTCACACCATTCCCCAGGAGGTAATTGACTACTGTAACCAGGTGGACTTCCCCCTGTTTACCATGCCATGGGAAATCAGTATGACAGAAATGGTTCAGCGTTTCTGTATCCGCATTATCCAAAAGGAGCATGAAAGCGCTCTTCATGACAAGGCGATTGCAGATGCTATTTTCCGCAGAGGGAATGAGGCAGAATACCGAAAAGTCTTAGAACAGTATTATAATCTGGATGGATATTTCACAGTTGTTATGATTTGCGTCAACAGCGAACAGGAAGATTTGAAAAATGCCAGTGAGATGGAGGATATTCTCCTGAACCGGGTCCGGCGTTTCAAAACCAGCCGGGGGCTTCGCCATGTAAAATTCGGCCTTATCAGCCATGACCATTTTGAGCTTATGGTTCTGTACAACATGGACTCAGAACTCTTACCGGAAATCCGGGATATTATTCTGGAAACTTACCAGGACGCAGCCAAAGCCCAGGCAATCCATATGGGCGTTGGAATCCGGGTAAAGGGAATTTCTAATATTCATAAGAGCTTTGACCGGGCTGCCACCGCTGTAAGAATGGCTCTGTATCGGAAGGAACCTTTTATTCGCTTTGAAGACATGGGATTTTTTAAGATTCTCTTCTCCGTACAGGATAAAGATATTCTCCATTCCTATGCCAACGAACTATTAGGCCCCCTGGAAGAGCAGGATGAGAAAAAACATCACTATGTAGAGCTTTTGAGATCGTATATAAAAAATGACCGCAGTCTTGAGAAAACTGCAGCCGATTTGTACCTCCACAGGAATACTGTAAATTATCAGGTGCAAAAGCTCAGGAGCATCCTGCATTCACCTTTGAAAACCGCGGAGGATTTGTTTCCTTATTATGTAGCGTTGTCTATACGGGATATGGAGTAATTATTTTCTCTCCATCACCTTGCAAAATATCACCGCCACCACAGTACTCACCGCAGTAGCCACAATCCCCGGCCCTACAATAGCTGTGGGGTTCACGCTTCCATACTGGCTTCTATAGGCAATAATGTTCACAGGGATCAACTGAAGTGATGAAATATTTAAAATCAGAAATGTACACATGGCATTGCTGGCAGTTCCCGGGGATACAGACTTTCTTTGTTTCTCCAGTTTTGCCAGTTCTTCCATGGCTTTCAGCCCAAAGGGTGTGGCAGCCCAACCAAGTCCCAGGAAATTGGCAATCATATTTGCAGAGATAAATTCCATGGCCCGATGTTCTCCCGGTACATCCGGAAACAAAAATCCCAGAAGAGGTCTCATTTTTCTGGTCAGACGTTCCACCAGCCCGGAGCTTTTTGCGATTTCCATAATCCCCACCCACATAGCCACGATTCCAGCCATGGTAATACAAAGAGATACTGCCTCTTTCGCAGAAGAAAGGGCAGCATCTGTCACTTCATTCATGCGGCCTGTGGCCGCGCCATATACAATTCCAATCAGAAGCATAGCTCCCCAGAGAAAATTCAGCATATTTTCACCCACATATATTACTTTCCTCTAATTTATGCAGGCTATCTGCTATTTATGCTTTTTCGGTTGAAAATATTAAATCCTGAATGAATTATTCCAATGCATCTGTATACTGCCGAATTCTTTCCAGAATCGCATCTCCTGTTTCTCCTTCCACGGGCATAGGCTGATAATTGTTCACACCTGTCTCATACACGGAAGAAACCTTACAGGGAATTACGTTTGTCACATTATCCTCCTGTAGTTTTCCGTCTGTAAAGGTAAACGTCTGCTGGAAAATCATAGTGTCCATATCTTTTGGTCCTGAATTTCCTCCGAAACAGAAATTAGCAAGACTGTACACAATATTTTTTCCTTTATATTCTTCGATACCCTGGAGTACATGTGGATGATGTCCAAGCACCAGGTCTGCACCATGATCAATAGCAGAATGTGCCAGTGCAACCTGAGTTTCATTGGGGATATTCGCCCTTTCAATGCCCCAGTGGAAGCTGGCAATGATCATCTGCGCGCCTTCTTCCTTGAGGTTTTCAATATTCTGAATCATCTCTTCTTCACAATCCATATGTCGGTCCAGTTCATAGGTTCCCAAAAGCCCCACTTGAATGCCTTTTACATCTACAATGGATGTTGTCTCATTTCCAAAAGCTGAAATTCCTTCTTCCTCCAGCACTTCTATGGTATCTGTGTAGCTTTTCTCTCCATAGTCTATGGTATGATTATTTGCCAGATTAGCTGCTTCCACCGAACCCTCTGTAAGAATATTGACTAACTCTTTGTCCCCTTTAAAACAAAACTGTTCATTCGGTTTTCTATCTGTTTCTTCTGTAAGCGTTCCTTCCATATTTACAATAGTCAGGTCATCCGCTTCGAAAACAGGCTTTACCTTTTCAAAGAAAAAAGCCGCGCCTTCTTTTTCAAACTTGGCAGGAAGACTTGTTGGATAATAGAAATATTCGTCTGTACCCAGTGTACAATCCCCTGCAGCGCTAATGGTAAGACTGATTACTTCCGGCTCTTTTGCTTTTTTCTCCTCCTGTTTCTTTTTTGCCTGTTTTTCCCTCTCCTGTGCTGCATTTGACTGGATTCCCCGTACTGTAAATGCCAACCCCAGCGCCAGAAGCAGTCCCAGATTCACGCCCCATATAATTCTCTGTCTCCTTACCCTGCGTATCCTCTCCTGTTTCCGCTGTTCTCTTATTCGCTTTCTTCTTCTGTATTCCTTTTCATCCATAACCTTCTCCGTTCTGTGGCTTTAGTTCTTTAACAATGCCTGATATACATCCCTTTTACTGATGCCTCTGTCCTTCGCTACCAGCTTCATGGCCTCCTTCTTGTCAATGCCCTGGCTCATATAATATTCCATATGTTCTTCCAGCGGCATATCCTCCCACTTCTGCCTGGCCTCCTGCTCTATCTCTTCCCTGGATCGCCCGGCCAGTACCATAACACACTCGCCTTTTGGTGGATTTTCTTTGTACCAGGAAAAAGCCTCCAAAAGACTCCCTCTAAACACCGTCTCATGCTTCTTGGTCAATTCTCTGCACAGGGAAATTTTCCTGTCTCCCAGATTTTCCAGCAGTTCTTCCAAGGTTTTCACCAATCTATGAGGCGCTTCATAAAGAATAATGGTTCTCGTTTCCTGTTTCAGTTCCTCCAAAACCACTGCCCGCTCTTTTTTATCAGAGGGCAGAAAAGCCTCAAAAGCAAACCGTCTGGTAGGAAGTCCTGATAAAGTCAAGGCCGTAATACAGGCCGCCGCCCCCGGAAGTGAGGTCACCTGAATTCCGGTCTCATAACACATGGCAACTAACTCTTCCCCAGGATCTGAAATCCCAGGCGTTCCGGCATCTGTAATCAGCGCAATATTTTTTCCCTCCAGCATCTGCTCCACCAGATAGCGGCCTTTATCAAACTTATTATACTCATGATAGCTGGTCATGGGCGTCTTGATTTCAAAATGATTTAGCAGTTTAATACTGTTTCTGGTATCCTCTGCTGCAATCAAGTCCACTTCCTTTAAAATCCGCAGCACCCTGCAGGTAATATCCTCCAGATTTCCAATAGGTGTTGCGCAAAGATATAACATTCCACTCATTTCTTGGTCTCCTGTCCGTAAATATCCAACACTTCCTTTGTATAAACTCCTGGTTTTTCATACACAATCAAAGGTTTTTCCACTGTCATTCTGGAGTTTCCCCCACGCAGCCCTTCGATTAAGACCATATTGGGCTCTTTATCCACATAGGGATGCACCAACTGCATTCTTTTTGGCTCAATCTTATGCTGCACCATTACTGACAAAATTTCTGCAAGCCGAAAAGGCCTGTGCACCATATAAAAACGTCCCCTTGGCTTCAGCACCTTTGCCGCCTGGGAAACCACATCTTCCAGAGTGCATAGTGTCTCATGTCTGGCAATGATTTTTGCCTGATTATTTCCCGTCAGCCCATGGCTTCCCACCATATAAGGCGGGTTCGTAGTAACCACATCAAAAAAAGACCCTCCATAAATGGCTGCGGCCTCCTTAATATCTCCCGTAGTAATCACAATGTCCTGTTCCAGATGATTATACGCCACACTTCTTCTGGCTACATCTGCACTTTCTTCCTGTATTTCAAGACCGGTATACTTTCCCTGGGGATATCTTGCCTTTAATAAAATGGGGACGATTCCTGTACCCGTCCCCATATCCAGTACCTTTTCTTCCGGTTTTACATTTGCAAACCAGGAGAGCAGCACTGCGTCTAAGCCAAAACAAAACTGTTTCGGATTCTGTATCAGCATATATCCGTTTTGAAGATCATCCAGCCTTTCATGTTCCAGAATCAAATCTTCTCTGTCCATGATCTATCCTCTCTATTTATCTTTTTCCAGTTCTTTCAATGCTTTCAGCTCTTCTTCTGTCAGCTTTAGTTTTTCCTTTTTCTGCCTTGTTTTAAATTTCAGTTCTGATGCCTGATATTCCCGGATTTCCTTTTCATCCTCTACATCTACAATGACTTTTACCAACTGTCTCAATACATTTACACTCTGCACCTCGCCTTTTAATCCCTCCGGCGTGGTCACTCTGTCTCCTGTATTTGGAAGCTTCCGGTTCAGTTCTTCATAAGTCTCTTCCTCATTTTTCAGACAGCACATCAGTCTGCCGCAGACGCCGGAAATCTTAGTAGGATTCAAGGACAGATTCTGTTCCTTTGCCATCTTAATGGACACAGGAACAAATTCGGACAGATACGTATGGCAGCAAAGGGGTCTTCCACAAATACCGATTCCGCCTAAAATCTTGGTTTCATCTCTTACTCCGATTTGTCTGAGTTCAATTCTGGTTTTAAAAATTGCGGCTAAATCTTTTACTAATTCCCGGAAGTCAATTCTTCCATCCGCAGTGAAATAAAACAGAATTTTGTTATTATCAAACGTGTATTCCACATCAATCAGCTTCATTTCCAGGCCATGCTCTCTGATTTTCTTCAGGCATACCTGGAAAGCCTCTTTTTCCTTCTTCCGGTTTATCTCTTCTTTCTTATCATCCTGAGGATTTGCAATGCGGATAACCTCCTTCAAGGGCTGAATCACCTTTTCATCTTCCACATCTCTTGGGGGAAGCACAACATTTCCATACTCAACCCCTCTGGCAGTTTCTACAATCACATGGTCTCCTGCATGTATTTCCAGATTCTTTGGTGAAAAGTAATAGATTTTCCCAACATTGCGAAATCTAACTCCAATTACTCTTGTCATCTTAGTTCTCCCTGATTGTCAGGAACAAAAGTTCCATAGTTAAATCAAAATTCACGTTTGCCTGCAAACGCGCCTTGGCAGTCTCAATGGCTTTGATAATATTCTCAAGTCCTTCATAAGAACTGCTGTCTGCCCTGTTTTTAATGGCATTATACTCCTGGCGGAATACCAGTCCATCCATCTCATGAGTAGCTTTGAACATCAGAACGTCCCGGAACCATACCAGGAACAAATCCAGATATTCATAGACCGTATGCTTCTGTTCGGAAAGTAATTTAATGGCATCTACCATTTCGTAGACTTCCATATCCTTTCCCTTTTTCAAAATACGGAAAGCTGCCTCCATCATATCTGAAAAATCTTCTGCAGTGGCAATCTGTTTCGCCTTCCCTACATTACCCTGTGCAAAGGCAACGCTGACCTCTGCCTGGTAATCCGGCACATGAAGTTCTTCCATCAAATATTTCTTAATCACTTCATCCCGCACTGGCTTAAAGTTCAGAGTCACACACCTGGAAGAAATGGTAGGAAGCAACGCTCCCTCATTGCTTACCAAAAGCAGAATTACCGCATAAGCCGGCGGTTCTTCAATGGTTTTCAAAAGAGCATTCTGAGCCTGAACCGTCATTTTCTCTGCTTCATCTACAATGTAAATCTTATATGGCCCTGTATATGGCTTAATAGCCACATCTCCAATCAGTTGTTCTCTGATATCTTCGATTCCTATGGAGGCCGGTTTTTCATGACTGATATATATAATATCCGGATGATTTCGGTTCATAGCTTTTTTACAGGAACTACAATGCAAACATGGTTCCTTTCCGTGTTTTTCACATTGCAATGTCATGGCAAAAAGTTTTGCCAGAAGTTTCTTTCCACTTCCCTTCTCTCCTGCAAAAATATAAGAATGGGAAACCTGTTCCATGGCTGCTGCATTTTGTAAATGCTTTAAAATCTCTTCATGTCCTAATACGTTCTTTACTTCCTGCATTGCAACTCACCTCTTTTCCAATGATATAGGCAATTATAGCATATCTTTTCCGTCTACTGCAACTTTTGTATACAGTTTTTAATTTCTTTTATACAATTCCCCAGCTCCTTATTGTCGAATCGTTTCCAAATACCAGCATCTTCCAGTTTTTCTTCTGAAAAATCCTCTGTATCAGCCAGAAAGCGTCTGCACATTTCTTCATATTTAGGAATCTGCTGCTGCTCTTCTCTTCGGATTGCCCGTTTCAGACGCTCCCCGTCTTCTACTTCAATGTACAGCGGGCATAGCTTTTCTTCTCCATAATATTTTTTCATGCCTTCATAAGATTCCAGAGTTCCGATTCCCAGATAATCATCCTCTTCTAAATTAATCTGCCCGTCATCTGCTGTAAAATAAATCCAGGGACCATATACGGTGTGGTACGTCCTGGACTCAATAATTCTCCCCTGCTCCCGGAATTTCTGAAAAACCTTCTCATCTACAAAATGATACTCTCTCCCTGATTCTTCCCCTTCTCTCATAGGTCTGGTGGTATAAAGAATAATCTTATTTAAATGCAGTTCTTCATCCTGCATAATTCTGCTGTAAATGGTATCCTTTCCGGAGGAACTTTTTCCCATGATATAAAAAATCTTTCCCATTTTAATGACCTCTCTTTCTGTCTACAGCAATCATATCATGGGGATAAAGGTTGTGCAATGGAATGAAAAGAAAACTCGCAGGTACATTAAAGGTGAAATTCCGCAAAAAGCTGTTTTTGATATAACCTGTCTGATACAGATCTAACAATATCATCCATGCGGTTAAGACTTATCAGCTTTTCTATCAGTTGATTCACCCGGTCTTCTCCTTGCCGCTCACCTCTTGCTTCCCCAAGACGTTCCCTTTCTTCCAGTTCGTCTTTCATTAATTCCATCAATGCTTCACACATAATATCCATCTCCTTAAATAAATCCTTATTTGCATGCATAATAATGTTCACTATGGATTCGTAAAGTTTATCTGTTTTATGTTTCTTATATTCTTCCAACAGTTTTTTTGCTTCTTCTGTACTCTGTATATGGTCAGTGAGATTCCGCAGCCACAGATTTTTTTCCGGAGACATCCGCCTGGTCACAAGAATCTGTATAGGAATTATATCACCTCTTACCTGATAGATACCAGGTTCTATACACCGTACTTCGTAGCCACGTTTCTGCCGCAAATGATTAATAAGTTTGCCCGGATACCCCTGGCTTGCCAGAGTAATAGTCAAATCCTGAATTTTTATACTGTCTGCACTTCTGGTATCAGATTTATAAAAACAGGCATAGCCATATACCTTATAAAAATCATCAATACTCAGATAATCCCCAGGGCCTTTGTACTCAATAATGTTGTATCTGCGGAATATTCTGCCAATATTTTTCTTTAGTGTTCTGTTTTCCTCTTTTTTCACGATAACATCAATCTGCATAGGTTTTGAGCCCAGCAGATGTTCGGATTCAAAGGTAAGATACTTAGCCTCTTTGCCAAACTCAATTTGAATTCCAGCGTAAAAAGCCGGATGCCACTGAATCGGAGAGGATTCAGGCAAAGAAGCCTCACTCCCCTGTTTTGGCTCTTCTTTCATAGAAACCTCCTTTTTTAATTAGGTACAGGAGATTTCTGTTTTCCGAAAACTCCTGCAATAGACATGGGTAAAAGCAAGAATTTTCCGAAAAAGAATTGAAAATAGATTAGCAGAGCTAATAGAATAAATAGAAAATAATGCTTTTTCTTTATTTTATCACACTTTATGGGATAAAGAAAGTAAAAAATCCACACAGATATTATTTCTATTTTGTGGTATAATGATTGCATTACATGCAATCCAAGCCAATGTTCCCATTGGCTTGCTGCCACTGGTGTGGCAGATTATACCGGCAAGCCACGAATATTTTAATGGAGACAGACTTATGAATTACCTTGACCAATCTTTATATGAATACAGCCAGACTGATTTTTATCCGTTTCACATGCCAGGGCACAAACGCCAGGTTCATTCTCCGTATCTTAGGAATCCCTACGAAGTGGATATTACGGAGATAACGGATTTTGACAATCTGCACCATGCAGAAGGAATTATAAAAGACAATCAGGAAAAAGCTGCTTCTTTATATCATGCAGATAAAACCTGGTTCTTAATAAATGGCAGTACAGCAGGTATCCTGGCAGCAGTTTCTGCCTGTACCTCCAGAGGCGGAAAACTTCTCATGGCAAGGAACTGCCATAAAGCAATATATCATGCCGCCTACCTGCGTGGCCTGGAAACTGTATATTTATACCCATCGTATGAATCTTTTTGTGGATTAAACGGCGGTATCTCGCCGGAAAATGTTGAAAAATCCCTCCTGGAACATCAAGACATAGAAGCTGTTGTAATCACCTCTCCAAGCTATGACGGGATTGTATCAGATATAGCCAGGATTGCTGAAATTGTACACCGCTATGAAATACCACTGATTGTAGACGAAGCACACGGCGCCCATTTTGCTTTCCACCAGGCTTTTCCGATATCAGCCCTTGAACTGGGTGCTGACGTAGTTATACATAGTTTACATAAAACATTACCAGCTATGACACAAACTGCTCTGCTTCACCAAAAAGGCAACAGAGTCTCCACTGAAAAACTGGAAGAATTTCTTGGTATTTACGAAACCAGCAGTCCTTCCTATCTTTTAATGGGAGGAATTTCCTATTGCCTGCGCTTCTTAGAAGAACAGGGCGCAGAACAATTTGAACTTTTTTCTCTGCGTATGAAAAAAGCAAGAAAGCAGTTATCTGCTATGAAAACTCTGCATTTGACAGATAGAGATTTCAAAAAACAAGGGAACATTTTTGATATGGATTTATCCAAATTTGTCATCTCAACAGTAGATGCGCCTGTCAATGGTCCACAACTTCACGAAATTCTGAGAACAAAATATCATCTGGAAATGGAAATGGAAGCAGAACAATATGTGTTGGCGCTCACAAGTGTTATGGACAGCCAGGAAGGATTTGACAGGCTGGTAAACGCTCTGCTGGAAATAGACGAAAATTTTTATGCAAAAAAGGCAAAGACACCTATGTATAAGTTTACCAATACCGAATTTGCAGCACAAAATCAACAGAAATGTGCTATCTGGCAGGCAGTAGAGGGGTCTTCGGAAGCTATCCCTCTAAAAGAAAGCTGCGGCAGAGTTTCTGCGGAATATGCTTACTTGTATCCCCCCGGAATCCCGCTTTTAGCGCCTGGGGAAATCATTTCAGAAGAGTTTCTGACTCAGATAGAGCATTTAAGGCAACAGGGAATGCATCTGCAGGGTATGAAAGACTATGAACAGAGGTATATTTATGTTTTGGTGTAATATAACTACATAGAATAACATGGTAAATCAAAAAACTTGAAAGTTTTTCCAAGGAACCGGTGCCTGCATTGGTTCCTTATTTTTATGTGATAAGAGATTCCGGTAATTGGCATCTCTTTTTTATTTTTAGTATTGACATTTATGCATTATTCTGGTATATATAAATTACATCATATAACGTTATATAACGATATCATTTATTTTAACCAAACAGGAGGATTAGAAATCATGAAAAAAGAAATTATTGCCCAAATCGATGCAGCAATCCAAGCTGTAGCAAACAAAAACGTAAATCATTTTTATTTTGTAGCTTGTGGCGGTTCCCAGGCTTTTATGATGCCAGCTCAGTTTATGTTTGACCGTGAAATTGAAATTCCAGCCAGCATCTACACTTCTAATGAATTCGTACATATGGAGCCAAAGGCTTTAAACGAAAATTCTGTTGTTATTACCTGCTCACATTCCGGCAATACACCTGAAACAGTAAAAGCAACAGAAGTAGCAAGAGCAAAAGGTGCTGTTACTATCGCTCTTTCCCATCTGGAAGATTCTCCATTATGGAAAGCAGCAGAATTTCCAATTTTCTATGACTGGGGAAAAGAATGTGATACATCTGATTTAAACAAAGCAGTTCTTTATTCCTTAATCTTCAGAATTTTAAACACGGTAAAACCAGACGAAAAATATGTCAAAGGTCTGGAAGCTTTAGACCACTTACAGGAAGCTACCGAAAAAGTGCGCGCTCAGTATGCTGACTTTGCAACAGAATGGGGCAAGAGCTATAAAAGAGAAAATCTTCTCTATACTATGGGAAGTGGTGCCTGCTACGGTGAATGTTATTCCTACGCGATCTGTCTTATGATGGAAATGCAGTGGATTAATGCAAGCTGTATCCATTCCGGCGAATACTTCCATGGCCCATTTGAAATCACAGATTTTGATGTTCCATTTATCATTGTAAAGGGAACAGGCTCTACCCGTTATCTTGACGAAAGGGCTTATAATTTCTGCAAGAAATATTCTGACCGTATTGCATTAATTGATGTAGAAGAATTTGACTGGTGCGGAATTGATGAATCTGTTCGTGAATACTATGCTCCTCTTCTTGCAGGCGCTGTATTACGTGCTATGGCTGACGCTATTTCTTACGAACGTGGACATGATTTAGGTGTACGCAGATACATGTGGAGAATGGAATACTAATTACATCTCAAGAAGCGAGGAGGGATAGCAGATGAAGTTCAAAAAAATAATTGCCCTGTCACTTGCCACAATTTCTGTTCTTTCTATGGCAGCATGTGGCGGCGGAAGTTCTGACAAAGAGTCTAAGGAATCCAAAAAAGATGGCGATACCATTGAAATCAATTTTTTCCATCGGTGGCCAAATGATCCCAAAAACTCTATGTTTAAAGAATTAATCGCAAAATATGAAGAGGAAAATCCTAACGTAAAAATCAACATGGACTGCATCTTAAATGACCAGTATAAAGAAAAAATCCGTATGATTGTTTCTACAGATGAAGTCCCCGATATCTTCTCTTCCTGGTCCGGAAGCTTTGCTCAGGAAATGATTGATTCCGGGAATGTCATGGATTTAACTTCCGTGTTTGAAGAAGATACAGCATGGGCTGACACAATTGCTGATGTCAGCAAGGGGCCATTTACCTTTGACGGAAAAATAATGGCAGTTCCTTGGTCACAGGATGGAAAAGCATTCTTCTATAACAAACGTATTTTTGAAGAGAACAATATTGAAATCCCAAAAACCTGGAATGAATTTATTGATGTCCTTGATAAACTCAAAGCTGCCGGATATGAAACTCCCATTGTAGAGGGATTAAAAGACAACTGGACTATCCTTCACTATTTAGGAACTATGAACCAGCGTATGGTTGACCCTGAGGTTCTGGCAAAAGATTATGACCCTGCTACTGGCGAATTTACAGATCCTGCTTACATTGAAGTATTAAATAAATGGAAACAGCTTACAGAATACATGGGTGAAACCTGTACTGCTATTGACCATGAAGCTGCACGCAATACCTACTTTGCTACAGAAGAGTCGCCGATTATGTATCTCCAGTTTGCTGAAATTTCTCTAATGAAAGATACCATTGGATTTGATTATGGTTTCTTCAATTTCCCGGAATTTGAAGAAGGAAAAGGAGACCCAAACGCCCTCACAGGTGCTCCTGAAGGCTTCATGGTTTCTAACAAAGCCGAACATCCTGAAGAGTGTATCAAATTCCTGAAATGGCTGGTAAGCCCTGAAGGAGGAGCTATACAGCTCTCAACTGTTGGCGGAGATTTGACAAGCGTAAACGGTGCTCTTACTGAAGAAAATGCCCTTCCGGCACAAATCGAAGCACTGGAAACTATTAACACAGCCAGTCAGATGGCTCCATGGTTTGACAACGCATGTGATGCAAGTATCTATACCGTATTCGGACAAGGCGCTTCCGCAATTGCTACTAATGATATGACTCCTGAAGAAGTTATGAAGGACGTACAGGCTGCTGCTGCCGAACTGAAAGGGAAATCCAAATAACCCGGGTCGTCATATATACAGAAAATTTTGCAGACGGTCATAGAAGACCGTCTGCTCTTTTAAAAAAGGAGGATTGTTATGGCAAGAAAGAAAAATAAACAGGCCTTTCTTTATATTCTTCCGTGCATTTTGATTTTAGGCATCTTTGTATATTATCCATTAATCATGAACATGGTTTACAGTACACAGTCCTTTACTCTGTCTGCCACAACGAAAGAATTTGTAGGCTTGGCTAACTTTAGCAAACTCTTTTCAGACAAAATCATTCTGACCTGTCTGAAAAATAATATATTATATGCTGTAATTTCTGTTATCATCCAGGTAGGCTTCGGCCTGGTTCTGGCTGCTGTCTTAGAAGATAAGCTGCTCCAGAAATTTTCACCTTTTTTCAGAACAACATTTTTTATTCCAACCTTACTTTCTATGACAGTTGTATGTCTGTTATTTGAATTTATCTATAATCCTCAGATGGGTCTTTTAAACAGTTTTCTGGAGCTTATAGGACTTGATAACCTGACGAACATATGGCTTGGAAAAAGTAAAATTGCCATGTTTGCTGTAATCGCTGTATCGCAATGGCAAAGTACCGGTTATGTTACCATGCTGTTTATTGTTGCCATACAGAAAATACCAAGAGATTTGTACGAAGCGGCAGAAATGGATGGAGCCGGAAAAATCCGTCAGTTTCTAAGTATCACCGTTCCACAGGTAAAGCAGATGTTTTTTGTCACCATGGTAATCACTGTTGTTGGTGCATTTACTGTGTTCAATGAGCCTTACATTCTCACCGGAGGCGGTCCTGGAACTTCAACTATGACCCTTGCATTACATATGTATCAGACCGGTGTTGTTAAAAACGATATGGGCTATGCCTCTACAATCGCTATCTTAATTTTTGTTATAACTGCTGTGCTTTCCAGTATTCAGTTTTTTACTATCGGAGGAAAGGAGGACGACTAACACATGAGGAAAAAATCAAAACTTCACAGATGGGGTATCGGAGAATATGCATGGTTTATTGTACTGGTTATCCTTGCAATTATGATTATTTATCCCATGTTTTGGATTATCATGTCCTCCTTTAAAGATTACAATGGTATTTTTAAAGATGTATGGGGACTTCCAAAAGAATGGCTGTTTGAAAACTACAAAATTGCCTGGGAAAAAGGTATTTCCAATTATTTTATCAACTCCCTGATTGTCAGCCTTGGAACTATTTTCGGTGTTGTACTGATTTCTACATTTGCAGCTTTCGGCATCTGCCAGTTAAAAAGCCGGTTTGCAAATTTATGCTTCCTGCTGATTATGGGCGGGCTTCTTCTCTCTCCCCAGGTATGCTTATTACCGCTTTATATGCTGTTAAAAAACCTTGGATTGAAAGACACTTACTTTGCACTAATTCTTCCTTACATCGCATTCAGGCTTCCTGTGTCTGTTATGCTGATACGTTCTTTCTTCATCAGTATTCCGAAAGAACTGGAAGAATCTGCTATTATTGACGGAGCCACCTTCTTCCAGATTTACAAAAAAATCTACCTGCCTCTGTCAAAACCGATTATTTCAACTGTAATTATTATGACTGCTTACTATTCCTGGAATGAATTTATTTTTGCAACTATGTTTATAGATTCATCTGAAAAACAAACGATTCCTGTTGGACTTATGGTATTTTCAGATGGTCTCATGACCAACTGGGGTGTTGTCATGGCTGGTATGGTTATTGCCTGTCTCCCCATTGCTATTCTGTTTATCTTTATGCAGAAGAGTTTTATTCGAGGAATTACGGCTGGCAGTGTAAAAGGCTAATAGAAAAGAGGAGGAACACTATGAAACTAATTGCTGTAGGAGATAATGTAACTGACTGTTATGTAGATGATAACGTATATTATCCAGGCGGAAACGCTGTAAATGTGGTTGTGAACTGCCAAAAAGATGGTGCGAAAAAAACAGCCTACATCGGCATTTTCGGAAATGATGAAAATGCTCAGTGGATACAGGATTGCCTTGCTAAAGAAGGAATCGATACTTCCCGTTCCAGAAAGGTTTATGCCCATTCGGCTCAGCCGCGGGTACTCTTAAAAGATGGAGACCGTGTTTTCGCTCCCGGAAAAAGAGAAAGCTGCCAGCATCTTTTCAGCATACATTTGGCGCAAGAAGATTTGGATGTTATCCAGGATTTTGATATCTGCCACACCAGTTGTTATTCAAACATGGAATATGAGCTTGAAACCCTGGCAAAAATCTGTGATGTCAGTTTCGATTTTTCTGACAAGCGTGATGCCGCATATCTGAACCGGGTTTGCCCTTATATTACTTATGCATTTTTCTCCGGCTCTGATCTAGATGAAAACGAATGTCAGGAACTGTTAAAACTGGCCTCATCAAAAGGAGCTAAAATCTGCGGTGTAACAAGAGGTTCAAAAGGCTCTATGTTCTATGACGGAGAAAACTTCTACACGCAGGGAATCATAAAAACAGAGGTCATTGATACTATGGGAGCAGGAGACAGCTTTATTGCCGGTTTCCTTACCAACTATGGAGATAGTAAAAATATGGAAGAGGCACTTTCCTTTGCTGCTGCCAAAGCAGCCGCTACCTGCCGGGTTCACGGTGGTTTCGGATATCCTCACCCAATGGCAGAATGATAGGAAACATTCCTGATTATCACATTCATTCCTCTGTTTCCCCAGATTCCACGGAAAGTTATATAAATATTCTGAAAGTTGCTGAGCAAAAAGGGATTTCAGATTTGATGTTTACAGAACATTTTGAATTTTTTTCCGCTCCTTATAGCAGTCCTATATTTCAGAAAAAATATCTGGATAATTACTATACTCAATATTGCCTTTGCAAACAGTCAAACCCTACATCTGTACATGTAGGGTTTGGTATTGAATTTGGACAGCCTAATCTCCAGCCAGAAACCGCCAAAAATTTCCTAAAAAAATATCCGTTTGATTATGTTATTGGCTCTTGTCACAAAATTGACAATATAGATTTATCAAGGTATAATTATGTAACAATTAATACAGACCGGCTATATGATACTTATTTCTCTTATCTTCTGGAAATCATTGAACACAATTTATGTGACTGCCTTGGACATCTTGATCTATTTAAACGGTACGCAGCAAGGCAGGGAATTCCACTAAACATTTCCTGTGAAAATGATTATTTACAGAAGGTACTAAAGGAAGCAATTTCTCATGGAATCGGTATAGAAATAAACACATCCGGAATACGCCAGGGTATTGGCTCCATGCCATCCTTAGATGTATTAAAACTCTATTCCCGGCTCCACGGTGAAATTATTACCTTAGGTTCAGATGCTCATTTGGCATCTGATTTACAAAAGGATTTTGATATTGCACTTGATTACCTGAAACAGGCAGGTTTTTCTTATATTACACATTATCAAAACCGAAAACCTGAAATGATTAAAATATAAAACAACTGGAGATTAAAAGTAAATATGTTAGAACAAAACGCAATTAAGCCTTTATACCAACAGCTTATGGATGTTATTATCGAAAACATCAAAAATGGTACATATAAAGCTGGAGACAAACTGCCTACAGAAACAGAACTGGAAGCCATATATAATGTCAGCCGCATCACAGTCCGAAGAGCAGTAAAAGAACTATGTGACAAAAATATTCTGGTTAAAAAACAGGGAAAAGGTACTTTTGTTCTGGACTCTTCCTTACGCATCCGCCTGAATGAAATTGGCGGTTTCCATGAAGCTGTTGAAGAAAGGAATCAAACTGCCTTCTCTGAATTACTTTCTCTTGAAAAAAAGAAAGCTTCTGATGAATTCAGTGAATATCTAAATATCCCTGATACTTCTGATATCATTGAAGTCAAACGTGTCATGGGACATGATGATACCGTTATCTTTATAGATACCTGTTATCTGCCTTGTGACCGTTACCCAGACATACAGAAATACCTCACTGGAAATTTTTCTGTATATAAAATTTTAAAAACAATTTACCATATAAAAATGGTAAATTCTGAAAAAGTGATTAAGGTGCGGAAAGCAAAAAAAGATGAAGCTGCCTATCTCCACTGCGAAGAGGGAGACCCTGTATTTGACATATTTAAAATCGTATATGACGAAAATGACACACCTGTTCATGTCTCCATCAGTATTTTAAATGGCGCCAATACCTCATATATGATATCTTCAAATAGCAAAGAACAATTAAAGATTAAAAATCCAATCAACAAAAAAACACACATTTTAACACAATAAATTACAGGGGGCTGTTTCCAGTCCCCTTAAATACTCTCACACCTTAAACCGATATCCAACTCCCCAGATTGTCTCAATATACTGAGGCTTCGCTGTGTTGAACTCAATTTTCTCCCGAATCTTCTTAATATGCACAGTAACCGTAGCAATATCTCCAATAGATTCCATTGCCCATATTTCTTTGAACAGTTCATCTTTGGTAAACACCCTGTTAGGATTCTGCGCCAGGAAAGTCAGAAGGTCAAATTCCTTGGTGGTAAAGTTCTTTTCTTCCCCATTAATCCACACTCTTCTGGCAGTTTTATCAATTTTCAGTCCACGGATTTCAATAACATCATTTTCCTGGACACCTGTACCAATGAGGCGCTCATATCTTGCCAGATGCGCTTTCACCCTTGCCACAAGTTCGCTTGGGCTAAAAGGCTTTGTCATGTAATCATCTGCCCCAAGCCCAAGGCCGCGGATTTTATCAATATCATCTTTCTTTGCAGAAACCATAATAATCGGGGTATTTTTCTGATTCCTGATTTCCCTGCAGATTTCAAATCCATCCACTTCCGGAAGCATTAAATCCAGAATAAACAAATCATAATCTTCCTCCAGAGCTTTCTTTAGTCCAACATCTCCTCTGTTTTCAATTTCCACCTGAAAGCCGCTTAATTCCAGATAGTCCTTCTCTAAATCTGCAATGGCTTCCTCATCCTCAATAATTAAAATCTTACTCATTTGCCGGTACCTCCTGATATTTTCTAAGGACAAAATACATTACTGTCCCTGTATGCTCTTTGCTGGTTGCCCAGACTTTTCCACCATGGTCTTCCATAATTTTCTTCACAATTGACAGCCCTATGCCGCTTCCTCCCTTGGATGAATTTCTGGAGGCATCTGTCCGGTAAAACCGGTCAAAAATATTCGGCAAATCCTTTGCTGCAATTCCTTTTCCGTTATCCTCTATTTCTACCTGAATAAAATCTCCTACATCCTTTACCCTGAGATTAATCTTTTGCTGCTTGCCTGCATCTGTATATTTCAGGGAATTGCTTACAATATTATTTACAACCCGCTTAATCTGCTCCGCATCTGCAATGACCATAACCTCCGGTTCCACATAATTGGAATAAGAAAAGTCCACATTCTTAGCTTCTAACTCCATGTGAAGATCCTCTGCGCAATCGTCAAAAAATTCTGTAACCATAATCTTATTAAAGGTATACGGAATCTTATTGGTATCCATCTTGGAATAAAAGGTCAGCTCATTAATTAGTCTGTCCATTTCATTGGATTTATTATAAATCGTCTTGATATAGCGCTCCATTTTCTCCGGTGTATTGGCAACACCATCCATGATTCCCTCTACATATCCCTTCACTGCTGTAATAGGTGTTTTCAGGTCATGAGAAATATTACTGATAAGCTCCTTGCTTTCCCGGTCAAACTCCACCTTCTCCTCTGCATTTTCCTTGAGCCTCTGGCGCATTTCCTCAAAATCCTGACACAAATCTGCAATCTCGCTGACGCCTTCCGAAGATACTGTGAAGTTCAAATCTCCGGATTTAATCTTCTGCGTTGCCATACGCAATTTATCCAGAGGCGCAATCACACCTCTGTAAATCCACCAGGTAAGTCCCAGCGCTGTTGTTACTAAAATCACAACCACGGTTACCAGCATATTTTTGAACAAATCTTTCATTTGAGGAAGTGTCTCCAGAATATTAGAAACAATAAACACACTTCCGTCTTTTATCTGGGACGTTTCAAAAGTCACCTGTTTCACAAGCACCTGTACCCGCCCTCCAAGATAAAGGCCGGCATTGGTACTGGCATCAAAATCCTGGAATTTTCCTAATTTTTCTACCAGCTCCTGGGGATAAGTTTCACATCCATAATACGTAATTCTGTCATTCTCCTGGACCAGAATATAGGAATGCATTTCCTGAAGCTCTCTGTTCAGGTCATCCAGATATACGATATTCTCAAACCTGGACGGGGTTGTCTGCGCAACCACCCTGATATTTTCTATTATTTCATTGGTAAGATGATTTACCACCTCTGCCATATTGGTCAGACTTTCATAAGTGGGGTCTTCGATTCCATATTGCTTCTCAATCATGCTGAATTGGTATTGAGTAAAAGCCCAGAATGCAATTCCCGTAAAAAGAAGGGGCTCCAATACAATAATGAAAAAAGAAATAATAATCCTTGTTTTTAACTTCATGGCTACTGCCTCTTTCACTTTTCTTTACTGTGCAATCATTCGTATATTTTATTATACCATATCTTTCTCTCTTTTCCTCTAAACAAATCAAAATCTAAATCTAAACTTTCTATAAAAAACTTCTCGAAATCCTTTGACTTTCCTTCAAACCCCACCTAAAATGTAAGTATCAAAAAACAGTACCAAAAACATCTAATACTTAGGAGAAATACTATGTTCATTGATAAAGGAAAACTACTCTTTCAATTAAATCAACAATATCAGAAAGGCGGAATCCAGATTGTTTCCCTGTATGCGCATCCAGGAATGGGAAAAACCAGACTGCTTCAGGAATTTTCCAAAGAAAAACAGGTGCTTTACTTCAAAGCCTCCCCTGTACTCTATGAAGAAAACTTCCGTTTATTTAAAAATTTATGTGTCCGCCGCCTGGATGAACAATTTCAAACAACAAAAAAATTCTCAGAAATTTTCCGCCTTCTGGCAAAGTCATCTTTAAGCGAACCTCTTGTTCTCATTCTGGATGATGTCTCCTATCTGATTTCCCAGAACAAGCGGTTTCCAACCATGCTTCATGCTTTGGAGAAAAAAGCAGCCTCCGGCGCAAATCTTTTCATTCTCCTGTGCAAACCAGGGCATTTATATGAAAAAGAACAAAAAAAAGAAGCCCACACCATGCTTCTTCCGAAATTTTCATTTTTTGAAATGCGGGCTTTTTATCCATACAGAACCCTGGAGGAGCAGCTTCTTATCTACCGTATTACCGGAGGCAATCCTTCTTATATGCAGGCATTTACAGGAAAAGAAAGTATGGACCACCTTCTTTTACATCTGTTTTTTGGGGAAGATGGTCTGTTTTACCGCAGAATCCCCACCCTTACCAGAACTTATTATTCCGGTTCTGCTGTCATGGGTTCTATTCTGGCAGCTCTTGGCTGTGAAAGCCGGAAACTCCAGGAGGTCTGCGACAGCACAGATCTTACCCCAAGCGCAGCCAGCAGTCTTCTATCCTCCCTGTCATCTCATAATCTGGTAAACCGGATTATACCCGTTACAGAAGACCAGGGCAGCCGGCGTACCCTTTATGAAATTTCAGATGGAGTATTTCGTTTCTGGTATACCTTTGTCTATCCTTATCAATCCGAAATTGAAGCCGGTATGGGCGAAAATATCTTTCACCGTTTTGTAAGCCCTGTCCTGAAAGACTGGCTCAAAGCTTCTTTTGAGGAGGTATGCCGCGACTTTTTGGCATTAGAAAAAGAAATGGGCACTGCACCTTTTGATTTTGAACAGATTGGTATGTGGTGGGGACAGCATCCTACCAAGAAACGCACCGAATATGTTTCTATTGCCGCCTCTGCTCCAAAAGAAATCCTGTTAGGCTCCTGTTTCTGGACAAACCAGTGGATCGACCTGGAAGCCCTGCATGATTTGAGAAAGCATGCCAGCCTTTTTCCAGACACCCGGCAATGGTATTATTTATTCTCCAAATCCGATTTTGTCAGTGGGTTTGAAGTTATATCCGGCAGTCACGTAAAAGTATTTACCCTGGAACAAATGTGCAGGGAAGCCAGAGAATACTTAAAAAACACTTCACATATATAAAATAAAAAAGAGCTATCCCACTAGATAACTGCTATCCAGAATATTGATACAGTTCCAGCGAATCTGTCGAGTACGCTTTGAGACTACAGGCTCAAAGTGAACGCAGACTGAGCTGTAACTGTACAATATTCCAGATGCATGATTAGGTTAGCTCTTTTCTTATATTTTTTATAAGTATTTCTTTAACACATCTACTTTATCCAGTTTTTCCCATGGCAGGTCTAAATCATTTCTTCCGAAATGTCCGTAAGCTGCTGTCTGTTTGTAAATCGGACGACGTAAATCTAACATTTTAATAATGCCGGCTGGCCTTAAATCAAAGTTTTCACGAATGATTTCTACCAAACGTGTATCAGAAAGTTTTCCTGTTCCGAAAGTATCTACCATAACAGAAGTTGGGTGAGCAACACCGATAGCGTAAGAAAGCTGAATCTCACATTTCTTAGCCAGACCTGCTGCTACAATATTCTTTGCTACATAACGTGCCGCATAAGCTGCAGAACGGTCTACCTTGGTACAGTCTTTTCCTGAGAAAGCACCGCCGCCGTGACGCGCATACCCGCCATAAGTATCTACAATAATCTTACGTCCGGTAAGACCGCTGTCCCCGTGAGGTCCGCCGATTACAAAACGTCCTGTAGGATTGATGAAAAATTTTGTATTTTCATCTACCATTTCAGCAGGCAGAACCGGATCAAATACATATTTCTTAATATCTGCGTGAATCTGTTCCTGTGTCACATCCGGATCATGCTGTGTGGACAATACTACTGCATCTAAACGTACCGGTTTGTCATTTTCATCATACTCTACAGTTACCTGGGATTTTCCATCTGGTCTTAAATAAGTCAGTGTTCCGTCTTTACGCACCTTGGTAAGCTGAAGTGCCAGCTTGTGTGCCAGTGCAATAGGATATGGCATATATTCTTCTGTTTCATCAGAAGCAAAACCAAACATCATACCCTGGTCACCAGCTCCGATAGCATCCAGTTCTTCTTCTGACATTTTGTTTTCTTTTGCTTCCAGAGCTTTGTCAACGCCCATAGCAATATCTGTGGACTGTTCGTCAATGGTAGTGATAACACCGCAGGTATCTGCATCAAAGCCATATTTTGCTCTGGTGTAGCCGATTTCTCTTACGGTATCTCTTACAATTTTAGGGATATCTACATATGCCTTTGTTGTGATTTCACCCATAACCATAACCATACCTGTAGTTACAGCAGTTTCACATGCTACGCGGCTCATTGGGTCTTTTTCCATCAGCGCATCTAAGATGGCGTCAGAAATGGCATCGCACATCTTGTCTGGATGTCCTTCGGTTACAGATTCGGAAGTAAATAATCTTTTTTCCATAGTATCTTTCCTTTCTTTGAGGTTATATTTTCTCTTGAGGTTTAATCACCAAAAAAGAGTCCGCACTAAGCGGACTCATATCGTTCTAAAATGAATCCTCTTATTGTTCGACTACTCGCTCAGGTTGGCACCTTCCGCATGGCGGGGTTGCCGTGACTTCACAGTTCCTATGTAACTCCATCACTCTGAATAAGAGAAAATATAAATTGTTTTCTGTTTTCGTTTATTACAATACAAGGTTTTTTCCGGTTCGTCAAGCCTTTTTTATCCCACCCGTAACTGGAATTTCTTAATTTCCTTTTCACTGGAAACTTTTTCAATCTCTGCGCCCAGGCTTCTCAGCTTTTCTTCAAAACGCTCATAACCTCTCTGGATGTATACAATATCATCCACAATGGTAATGCCTTCAGAAGCAAGACCCGCAATAACCAGGGCCGCGCCTGCGCGCAAGTCAGGGGCGCATACTCTTGCACCTGTGAGTTTCGGAACACCGTCAATAATAGCAGTATTTCCTTCCACCTTGATATTTGCTCCCATTCTTGCCAGCTCTGCGGCATATTTAAAGCGGTTCTCAAAAATACTCTCGGTTACAATGCTTGTCCCTTCTGCCAAGGTTAGTGCCACAGAAAACTGAGGCTGCATATCTGTAGGATAGCCCGGATAAGGCATGGTTTTCACATTGGTACGTTTCAGACGCTTATTAGCCACTACGCGTACTGCATCATCAAACTCTTCCACCTGGCATCCAATCTCTTCTAATTTTGCAGTGGTTGCCTCCAGATGCTTGGGAATTACGTTTTTCACCATAATGTCTCCCATAGTTGCAGCGGCAGCGCACATAAATGTTCCTGCCTCAATCTGGTCCGGAATAATAGAATAGCTTGTACCATGAAGCTTTTCCACTCCACGGATACGGATAACATCCGTACCTGCGCCTTTAATATTAGCACCCATACTGTTCAGGAAGTTCGCCACATCTACTACATGGGGCTCTCTTGCCGCATTTTCAATGGTGGTATTTCCCTGAGCCATGGCTGCTGCCATCATAATGTTAATGGTAGCTCCTACAGAAACCATATCCAGGAAAATATGCTTTCCAAGCAACTGATCTGCTTTTGCAACAACTGCGCCATGGATAATATCCACAGATGCTCCCAGGGCTCTGAATCCTTTTAAATGCTGATCAATAGGGCGGCTTCCGATATTACAGCCACCTGGAAGGGGAACCTCCGCATTTTTATATTTTCCCAGAAGCGCTCCCAGAAGATAGTAGGAAGCTCTGATTTTTTTGATATATTCATATTCCACGCTGATATTTCCAATGGTGGAGCCAACAATTTTCACTTCTGTAGGGCTGATGCGTTCCACAACTGCACCGATTTCCTTAATTGCTTCTAACAGAACATTAATATCCCTTACGTCCGGTAAGTTCTCAATGTGTACCGTTTCATCTGTCATAATTGCTGCTGCCAATATGGCAAGGGCTGCGTTCTTTGCTCCGCCAATCTCTACTTCTCCAACCAACGGATTCCCGCCTTTGATAACATACTGTTCCATATACACACCTCTTAATTTTTAGACCCTCAGGCCTGTCTCAATTTATGGTATTCCTGCTGCTTTGCAGGTTTCTCGTCTTATAAAAGCCATACTCGAATCATTATCTGCACATGTAATCCAGGAAGCCCGGTGCCTATGGCACAAAAACTCCCTTTCTATTTTATTTTATGGCTTAACTATTATATTATAACAGATGCCACCATTTGTAAATAAAAATTAACATATTCCTGTAATTGAGCCCTTTTTGCCCACTCTATTCTCTATTATTTTTCCAGCTCCTCCAGAATTTTCTGTAAAGTCTGTTCTACATTCAACTTTTTCTCATCAATTACAATATCGGCATACTTTTCGTACAATGGGGTTCTCTCATTATAAAGCCCCTTTAAAGTCTGTCCTTCCCGCAGAACAACCCCTCTTCCTTTTAGATTTCCCAGTCTTCTCTGCAAAATACTATAGTCTAATTTTAAGTAAATTACTGTTCCGATTTCCTTTAAATGCTCCATGGCTTCCTGGCAGTATACCACACTTCCCCCGGTGGCAATAACCGCTTTCGTGGTTTCTATAGAAGCATTGACTCTGTTTTCAATTTCCAGGAAACCATCCAGCCCTTTTTTTTCAATAATTTCCCGCAAAAGCGCATTCTCTTCTTTTTGAATCAGCAAATCAGAATCCAAAAACTCATAGCCAAGCACCTTGGCAAGAATGACTCCAACTGTACTTTTTCCAACTCCGGGCATTCCAATAAGTACCAGATTATCTTTTTTCATTTCTCCGTTTTCCTCTGCTTTTTCTGTTTTTTTTTCTTAATGCTATATCCAAAGGTTCCCAGCTTTTTCCCAAGTCCGTAATATTCTCCGTGAGAATATACAATAGGATTTGCCAGAGCTAAGTCGAATTTGCCCTTTTCATCCATGTATTTATCATCCACATGCACTGCCAGCACATCCGCTGTGAAAACGCTGTGACTTCCATATTCCTGGACTTCCCGTACCCTGCATTCAATAGACACCGGAGATTCTTTAATCATAGGCGCTCCCACATGGGACGCGGGCTGTCTGGTAAGGTGTACCGCTTTAAATTTATCCACATCTCTGCCTGATTTTACACCACAGTAGTCTGTAGCATAAGCCAGTTTTTCTGTTGTGAGATTAATGACAAATTCTCTGGTTTCCATAAGCATTTTATATGAATACCGTTCCGGGCGCACAGAAATAGACACCATAGGAGGATTGGTACACACAGTTCCCGCCCATGCTACCGTAATAATATTATCGTGCCCTTCCTCATCTGCCACACTTACCATGACAACCGGCAGGGGATATAGCATATTTCCTGGTTTCCACTCTATTTTTGGCATAATACAACCTCATTTCCATCTTTAATTATTCTGCTGTAAAGTCCCGATAAAAGCCGGAATCAACTGTTTCTTTCTTGAGACTACTCCCGGAAGAATATAGCCGCCCTGCGCTTCTTTTACTTCAAAAGCCTCCTCTACCAGACGTCCGCTGCCTTCTCCGTAACAAATAATTTCTGAACATTCTTCCAAAATATTGGTCAGCATGAAAAATACCATAGAAATTCCGTTCTTTCCACATTCATGCTGCATAAAAGGAATCAGTCTCTGTTTCAAATCTGCCAGCTCTTCTGCATTCATAGAACTAATCTGCCCAACTCCAAAGTTCACAGTATCTGCTGTAAAACGTTTGAAATCCTGATAGAAAATAACTTCTGCGGTCTTTCCTCTTAAGTTACTTCCGGCAATAAACATTTCCTTTGCATGTTCCTCAATATTAATTCCCGCAATGAGCGCAAGGGCCCCTGCTGCCATTTTATCCGCTGAAGTACAGGTTGGAGAACGGAACATCAAGGTGTCTGAAATAATGGCAGAACACAAAAGTCCTGCAATAGCCGGACTGATTTCCAGCGCTTTTTCTGTATACATCTGATACATAATGGTTGCTGTGCAGCCAACAGGCTGATTTCGGAACATAATGGGCTGCAGGGTTTCCAGAGAACCTAATCTGTGATGGTCAATAATCTCCAGAATCTCTGCCGCATCAATATTGTCTACAGCCTGAGTTTTTTCGTTATGGTCTACCAGAATCAACTGCTTTTTCTTCATTCCCAGCAAATTTCGTCTGGACACAGTTCCTATGTATTTGCCATGTTTATTTACCACCGGAAAGGCTCTGTGACGGGTTTTTACCATGATATCCTTAATGTTATCCGTAAAATCATCGGTCTGGAAGGTGATCAGGTTTTCCTTTTTCATAATGTGTTTTACAGGAATACTCTGATTAATCAGCCTTGCAACGGTAAACGTATCCAGGGAAGACCGGATAACTACGCATTGATTACGCTCTGCAGCCTCTACAATATCATGAGATACCTCTGCATTATTGCATACAATCATACAACTTACATTCTGTTCAATAGCGCACAAATGGTCTTCATAACGGTCTCCCAGAATCACCAGATCTTCCTCTTCCAAAAACTCTCCCAGTTTATTGGGATGAGCCGCGCCTATGACTACTTTTCCCCGGATGAAATACCCATGGGAATTTCCCGTCACAACCGTTCCCTCCACTGTGTTGGCAATGCTTCTGTACTGAGTTCTTGCATTGGACAAAAAGTAATTATCATGGGCGTCCATGTAAGAATTTGCAATATCTCCTGTGGTAATCAATCCCTCTAACTGTCCGTCCTCTTTTGTAATGGGAAGCGTTACTGCACTGCTTTTTTTCATAATAGACCAGGCGTCTTTAATGGAAATATTATTTGGAACTCCCGGCGTCTCCCTGATTTCCATATCCTTTACCTGGGTTCCTACATCCGAAAGATATCCCGGCGCTTCTACACCAAAACGTTTTAAAACATATTCTGTCTCTTCATTAATCTGTCCGGCTCTTTTCGCTGCATACTTTTTCCCTGAGTTCAGCCGGTTTTTAATATCTGCATATGCAATCGCAGAACATATGGAATCTGTATCTGGATTTTTGTGCCCTATAATATAAATCTTCCCCTGCTTCGCCATTCTTCCTTGCCTTTCTGTTTTTTAAGGTATTTTGCCATTATAGTAACATACTTCTAAATTTATAGCAATTATGTTATAATGATTGCACGGTTTAAAATCGAATTTTAACTTGGGAGGTAACACAATGACAGAAGAAATGAAAAAACAGGAAACCATGGATGACTACGCAGATGAAATCAACGCATCCTTCTCAAATTTCCGGGATGATGACATGCTTGTGTGGGACAAGTTGGAGCAGATGAAGGAAGACAAAACAGAATTTGAGGTCACCGTAGAGGGCATTGTAAAAGGCGGTGTAATTGCTTATGTGGAAGGCATCCGGGCTTTTATCCCAGTTTCCAGACTGGCATTAAATTATGTAGAAAATCCAGAAGATTATTTGAAGAAAACTCTTATGGTTCGTGTCATGGAGGTGGATGAACAGGAAAACCGGCTGCTGCTCTCTGCTAAGGAAATTCTTCAGGAGCAGGCTGCTGCTAAGAAAAGAGAACTGGTTGACCAGATTAAAGTAGGAAGTATTGTTGAGGGAATCGTGGAATCTCTTCAGACTTATGGCGCGTTTGTTTCTCTTGGAAATGGCATTTCAGGACTGGTGCATATTTCTCAGATTTCCGAAAAACGCATCAAACATCCAAAGGCTGTTCTGTCTGTAGGTGATACGGTAACTGCAAAAGTAATTAAAAATGAAGACGGAAAAATCAGTCTGAGCATGAAGGCTCTCATTGAAGTGCCGGAAGAAAAAGAAGAAGAACCAGATTATGAGCTTCCAGAAAGTGAAGAAATCTCTACTTCTCTTGGCTCTCTGTTTAAAAATCTGAAATTAGACTAAGCTATGAAGAATATTTTTCACCGTTTTTTTATTGAAGGTTTCCGGGGTATGGCCTGTGGCCTATTTGTCACCTGGATTCTGGGTATGGCTCTTCAGCAAATCGGCTTGTTGTTCCATGGTTCTGCAGGCACGTTCCTTCAAAACAGCGGCGCTATGGCGATTTCTCTTACAGGCGCTGGTATCGGTATCGGAATTGCCAGCCGCCTTGGGGAAAACACCTTTTCCTGCCTCTGCGCTGCAATCGCCGGCATGACGGGAGCTTTTTCTCAGGAAATTCTAAATGGAAGCTTCTTTACAGAACCAAAATCCTTCCTGGAAATGGGTTACGGCGACCCTCTTGGCGCCTTTCTGGCTGCTTTTGCAGCCATTGAAATTTCCCGTTTTCTTCTGGGAAAAACCAGCCTGGATTATCTCCTGGCGCCCCTTTTTGGTATTCTGGGGGGCTGCCTGTGCGGATTCTGGATCGGTATTCCTGTAAGCAGTCTCATGGAAAAGCTGGGAGAGCTTATCTCCTGGGGAACGCAGCAGCAGCCACTTGTCATGGGTATCACACTGGCTGTTTTCATGGGAATGGCCTGTACCTTTCCCTTAAACGCCGCCGCCCTGGCCGCTATGCTGCAACTATCCGGTTTAGCCGCCGGAGCAGCAACCATTGGCTGCTGCTGCAATATGATTGGATTCGCCCTGGCAGGATATAAGGACAATGGTATTTTTGGTCTTCTGGCAGTAGGACTTGGAACCTCCAAACTTCAATTTCCTAAAATTCTCCAACGGCCTCTTATCTGGCTGCCTTCCCTTCTTTCCAGTGCAATCCTTGGCCCCATAGGCGTCCTTGTGGCAAAAATGACTAACAGCACTGCCGGAGCCGGACTTGGAACCACTGTTCTTCTGGGTCCAATCATGTCCTGGCAAACCATGGCGCCTACTCAGGATTCCGCAATACTCCTGCTGAAAATATCGCTCATGTACTTCATACTTCCCGGCCTTCTCACCCTTGGCATTGCAAATGGTATGCGAAAACTCAATCTTATTAAGGCTGGAGATATGAGACTGGATTTATAAATTAATAATCCTTCAAAATAAGATACTCTAAAAATTTAACATATCAGCCAAGTTGAAAGAATTTGTACTGGATCATACGGAGAAAACAGAATGGATAGAAAGAGAGTTAGCCAGATTAAGGAACAGTTTGACCTTGTTGTACACAGCGATAAAACCGCAAACGTTGAATTTTGGTATGCTCGTGAATTAATGCCCTTGCTTGGCTATGAGCGTTGGGAAAACTTTGACAAAGCCATTTTACGTGCAATGGATTCCTGTGAAACCAGTGGTATTAGGGTGTCCAACCATTTTCGTGAGGTCACGAAAATGGTTTCTCTTGGTAGTGGCGCACATAGAGAGATTAAAGATTATATGCTCACCCGCTATGCCTGTTATTTGATTGCACAGAACGGCGACCCGAAAAAAGAAGAAATTGCGTTTGCACAGAGCTACTTTGCAGTACAGACTCGAAGGCAGGAACTGATTGAAGAACGTATTGCGCTTATTGAGCGTACAGAGGCCCGTGGCCGACTGCGCGAATCTGAAAAACGTCTTTCTCAGAATATCTATGAACGTGGTGTCGATGATGCTGGTTTTGGTCGCATTCGTTCCAAAGGTGATCAGGCTCTGTTTGGCGGCCACACTACAATGGAAATGAAAGCACGCCTGGGTGTGAAAGATAATCGCCCTCTTGCAGACTTTCTTCCTACACTGACGATTGCGGCAAAGAATCTAGCAACAGAATGACCAACTATAATGTAGAAGAAAAAGACCTACAGGGCGAACATGCCATCACTGGTGAACACGTGCAGAATAATCTTTCTGTGCGTGGAATGCTTGGGCAGCGTGGAATCAGGCCGGAGGAACTGCCCCCTTCCGAAGACATAAAAAAACTGGAACGTCGCGTAAGATCACAGGAAAAAAATTGGCAGCACAAGCAGGAAAACTGCCTGAATCGGAAGCCGCTGAGACACGTTAATGGCAGTAATTGGGGAGACTATCCAAAACTAGACTAACATAGTTTTGGATAGTCTCCCTCTTTTGTTCCTATTCAAATAATCCCTTAAAGAAATCTACGATTTTCTGGAAGAATCCTTTTACCTGTTCTCCGTCAATGTTTAAATCTAAATCCAGGCTTGCGATTTTGTCATAGAGGTTTTTGGCCTGTTCTTTCAGGCTTTCAATATCCAGATCCAGATCATCAATTTTCTCCATCAAAGACACAATGGCCTGTCTGTCCTCTTCTGACAGCTCAATTTTCATTTCCTGGGCTGCCTGTTCTACCACATTTTCAATTTCCTCTGTGGTAACTGCTTCTCCCTCTACTACCTGCTCTTTAATCGCGCCTATAAGCTGCTCTGCTTTTTCCTGGTCTCCTACGCTTTCTGCCACCTGTCCGGTAATCACCAGCTCATTAGTTGCAGTCTCTACATTCTCCGTATTGACCTTTTCCCCTGTCATGTTTTCATAGGATTTAATGGCTCCTACCAAAGCTGCAGTTCCTGAAATGTTAAAAGGACCTGCCACCACAATATCTGCGTCCTTAATTCCTGCTGTAGCCAGAGCATTCTCATACATACCCGGTGTACAGTAAGTAATATTCTTAGTCTTTACGTTAATTCCATTCCCATCCTTTTTCCCTTCTACCAGCACAGAAGAAAGGGCTCTGGAGCCAATGACACTCTTATCCAGATAAGAATCCAAAAAATCATGTTCATCCTGGTTTGTCACAGTTGCCACCGTATACTTCTTTAAATCTTCCTCCGTAACATCCAGCAGTCTCAAAACGGTTTCCCGCTCCTGTGCGTTTAAATCTGCCCCCAAAGACACATACGGAACATTCAGCTTCGCGTCTTCCCTGTCTGCCAGAACTGTAAGGGGTGAGGCCACCAGCATCATCCCAGCTAACAATACAGCAATTCCTCTTTTTTTCATCATATCTCATCTCTCCTGTTTTTATATCTCTTTTAGCCTCAAAGCGCATTCAAAAAATCCGCCTTAACTATATAAGCAATTATAACACGTCTCCTGGTGTTCTGTATCTAAAGATTCTCTAAACCTTATATAAAGCATTTGCATACTATTCTTTACAGTTTGTATAGTCAATAAACAAATTCTGGTTGCCGGGCTTGAAAGAACAGTGTATGATAGGATTATGATTATTTTGGAATTTATATGAAAAAGGAGTTTTCTATTATGTCTATTGCCAACCAGGAAATGATACGTGATAATAACAGGCGCCTGGTACTGGAGTATCTTGTGAATCATCCTCCCGTTTCCAGGGCAGAACTGGCGAAACAACTGAATCTTACCAAGGCTACTATCTCCAATATTGTTCAGGATCTCCTGCAGCAAAATTTGGTTCTGGAAATCGGCAGCGCCAAAACTGCCATGGGAAGAAAGCCTATTCTTCTGGAATTTCAAAAAAACTGCGGATACGCTCTGGCTATTGATGTGCGGCCAAACCAGATTATTACCCTTGCAGCTAATCTAAAAGGTGAAAACTGCAAGGTCCAGGAATACGCCTTTTACCAGGATCAGGAGCTTCTCTCTCTTTTGAAGGAAATTATTGCCGGGCAGATTGCAAAATATTCCCATACCCCTTATGGCATTGTTGGAATTGCTGTTGGAATCTATGGTGTTGTAAACAATAACCGCATTTTGTTTACCCCCTACTATCCACTGCCTCAGCCTGATTTGGGACAAATTTTGGAAGATATCTTCCATTTACCTGTGATTGTGGAAAATGAATCTAATTTCTCTGTGCTGGGAGAATCTGCTTTTCATTTTGGATATAAAAATATGATTCACATTAATGTCCATGATGGTATTGGTATGGGGATTTTAATTGGTGAGCATTTATATAAAGGGCATGACGGTTATGCAGGAGAATTTGGTCATACCATTCTGTTTCCAGACGGAAAACCTTGCCCTTGCGGAAACTGCGGCTGCCTGGAACAATATGCCTCCGAAAAAGCCATTTTAGAGGAATATGCTGCCCGCACCGGACAAATCCAGGTAACCATGGACCAGTTTCTGGCCGATTACCAGCAAAAGCTCCCTGCTGCCCTGGAAATGATGGATTTGTTTGTTAAATATATGTCCATTGGAATCAACAATATTATCAATACCTTTAATACGGATTTAATTGTGATTAACAGCGCTTTTTCCAATTACATACCAAATATTAATTCCCGTATCCTGGAATATCTCTCAAAGCACCAGAACCGGGACTGCAAAATCATCTCATCCAAATTGCAGGATATTTCCGGGCTTATGGGTGGTATTCGCGTGTGTGTGGAATGTTTTCTGGATATTCAGCATCTTCAAATCCAGACACACCATAAAGATTTGGAAATTATTTGACCTCCAATCCCGGTAAATTTTTAACATTCATAAAAGGTTTGATTTTCGTTCATGATTTCTTCACAACTTCAACACGATTTGAACATAATTCTGGGATATACTAATATCATAAAAATAATACAGAGCAAGTTATTTTTATATTTTCTTTTTCATATGTCGACTCGTAAGAGTCGGCTCTCCTTCCTTTAATATTTATAGAAAAAGAGGGTGTCATTCAATCATCCATAAGATGTGAGAATGACATCCTCTTTGTTTTATCTATTTTTTCAATTCATTGGTCAGAGCTGCAAAATCTGCCAGCGTCAAAGCCTCTCCTCTGACACCTTCTGAAAATCCGCAGGCTGCAATGGCCGCCTGAATCTCCTCCTTGCTAAAGGAAAGCTCCGGTGAATTTTTTAAACTGTTTACCAGTGTTTTACGTCTCTGGTTAAAAGATGCCCGAATAAGACGAAACATCAATTTTTCATCTACCGTCTTAACCGACGCTTCTTTATGTCTGGTAAGACGGATTACTGCGCTTCCTACCTTGGGTCTTGGCATAAAACAGTTAGGCGGAACATTGGCCACAATATACGGCTCGGCATAATACTGTACTGCCAGAGACAGGGCTCCATAGTCCTTTGTCCCGGGTCCTACCTGCATTCTATCTGCAACTTCTTTTTGCACCATAACGGTAATGGATTCTATAGGCACATGTTCCTCAAATAATCCCATAATAATCGGTGTGGTAATATAATATGGCAGATTCGCCACAACTTTAATGGGTTTTCCCTGGTTGTGCTCCTCTGCCAGTTTCCTGATGTCTACTTTGAGAATGTCTTCATTGAGAACTGTCACATTATCATAGTCCTGAAGAGTATCTTCTAAAATAGGAATCAGTGCTTTGTCGATTTCTACTGCATAAACCTCTCTTGCTGCACAGGCCAGGTACTGGGTCATGGTCCCGATACCAGGACCAATCTCCAATACAAAATCTTCCTTTGTAATCTCTGCAGCATTTATGATTTTATCCAGCACATGGGTATCTATGAGGAAATTCTGCCCGAACTTTTTCTGAAAAACAAATTCATATTTCTTGAGAACTTCTATGGTTCTCTTTGGATTTCCCAGATAAGGGGCTGTCATTCTCATTCCTCCTGCTTAGATATCAAAATCTTTTTCGTATAACATAATTCTGCCTGTTTCATCTAAATGTCTCTTGCTCACTTTTTTGCCGGCTCTTCTGCCTTTTCTGGAGGCTCTTGCAATGGCTTCGTCCATCATTTCACGAACCATACCTACTGCTACCGGATTTTCCTCATTCTGATTGTCTCCAATGAGTGTATACAAAGCAAGCACTGCCATATCGTCAATCTTATATCCCAGCTCTTTTGCATAGGTTTTTGCAAAGGATACCAGCTCATCATTAGTAAACACAGGGATCACAATCCTGGAATCAAATTTCTTCATAAACTCAGGGAATTTCTCTTCCAGTCTGCGGATACCAGGTTTTAAATCTTCCAGAATCACCGTGAGGCGGTTGGTCTTAAACTCCATAGCTTTAGACATGTTTTCCACAACCTCTTCCTTCAGCTCTCCTGCATTTTCTACTACCAGAAATCCTCCGGAAAGTTTTCCTACCACTGCAACAGGATCTTTCTTATTCAGCTTCTCTGCTGTAATATAGGCTACTTTTGCGCCTTCCATCTGACGTTCTTTGCACAATGCTTTAATCAGGCCCTCGGAAAGTCTTGTTTTTCCTGAACCTTCTCTTCCGGTGACAATAATATTTCCCGCCTGGGAAGTCTTGGCACATGCTGATTCCTGAGCAGTATCCAAAGCTTCGTTAATCTGCTGTGACATGCCTGGAATCGGGAAGAAATAGGTAAACAAACGTCTGTGTTCCTCTTCTGTCAGGTGATGGCGCATCAGTCCTTCCACTGCTGTGCTAAAGGCTGTGGTTTTATGTCCTTCCTCTGTCGCAACAGACGCTGTCACACGCTTTATATGAGAATCGTCCTGTTTGGAAGTATCCGTATCCTCTAATTCCTCTTCTAAGGCTTTGGATAAATCAATTTCTCCCAGAGCTTCCTTTACTTTTTCTACCGGAAACTCTTTGGTAGCGCCTTCTTCTATTTCCGGTTCTGGCTCTGCCGGGCTTACTGTTTCCGCCTCTTCCGTAACAGCAAATGCTTCGGCTGCCAGTTCCTCTGGTTCTATCTCAATCTGTTCTAGTTCCTCTATGGTTTCTTCTATAATCTCTTCCGGTGTTTCCTCTGCTGGCAGGATTTCCTCTTCTTCCTCTGGAATCACTTCCACCTGTTCTTCGGAAACTTCTAAAATTTCTTCCGATGCTTCGGAAATCTCTTCTGGTGCTTCCAAAACTGTTTCCTGCTGGATTTCTTCTGTAACATCCGGTATCTTCTCTGGTTCACTCTGTGGAATTACTACTTCCTGAGTCATTCCGGCTGCCAGCGCGTCAACTTCTTCTGCTTTAGCTGCCAATGCCTGACTGAGACTTTCTGCCACTGATGCTACCTTTACAGCCTGTTCCTGTGCTGGTTCTTCCACTGAAACAGAGGCTTCCACAGCTTCTTCTGGCTCAACCACCTGTTCCGAAACCACCTCTGGCTCCGCTGTCTGCGCCTCTTCTGCATTTTCCACATTTTCCACAGATTCAGTTTCAAGAACTTCTGCATGGGCTGGCTCTTCTGTTGCTTCCTGTTCTCCGGTTTCCTCTGCCACTGCCTGAGCTAACTCATTTGCAGTTTCAGCTAAAAGCGCTTCCAGATCCAGTTCAAATTCCCTGGAACTTGTCTTTATAGAACCCGGTGTGAAATCTTTCGGGTCAAAGCTCTTAGATTTTGGCGCTTCTGCTTTTACCTGCATGGTCATGCCTTCTCCCATATGGAAAGGCTTAAATCCTGTAGTTTTTCCGAAATCCTCCGGCTCCAGGTCTTTCACCACATACCCTTTTTCTTCCGGTGTCTGGCTGACCGCCGGGTCCATAGCTGCTGCGGTCTCTTCTTCTGCAGAAGCATTTCCCTGGAATACATCACGGATTCCCTGAGCCACCTTTTCCTGAAGCTGCGGTGGGTTTTCCGGTTCCTCCCCTGGAATCTTAAATTCCACACTTTTTAGTATTTCTTCAATTTCTTTTTCTTCTGCGGAAAGAGCCTCTGCTGTTTTCACCGGCTCTTCTTTTGCAGCCTGTGGCGCCGGCACTTCAGGCGTTACCGGAGCAGTAGTCTGGAAATTCTTCTGAGGTGTACCTTTGCGGTATTTTTCCTGCTGCTGCGGAGTTAAAGTTCCATATTTCATCTTCAACTCCATGGCCTTGGTCACATATTTTCCCTCACTAAACCACAGAATCAAATCATCACATTCTTCCATACAGGCTTCCTTCATACCTGCTTTCGCATACAATCTGGCAAGCTCATAGGACCATCTCTCTGTATATTCTTTTTCCTTGTATTCCTGAAGTATGGAAATCTGCTCCTTGATAGGAGCGCGCCTTGCCCTGGAAAGTTTATACTTCAAAATATACCGGCTGTTATCATTTGGTGATATTTCTACAAAGTTTTTATAATAGTCGGCTGCCTCATCAAAATTTCCCATCTTAATGGACAATTCCACCAGCCTGTACAGCACGGTTTTACCGATAGGAGCTCTCTGATGAGCCAGAAGCAAAATCTTGCGGCTATCTTCATAGCGTTTGTTGGCCTCATAAATCTCGCCAATCATGCAGAGTGTCCTGGCACTGCGCACCCGTCTCCAGTCAATTGTGTCTACAATTTTAAGGGCTCCCTGGTAATCCTGGCTGTCCACCAAATCATTGATTTCATCCAGTTTTGCCCGATACTCGTTTTTATCCACTTTATTCACCTCTGTACATTCATTGATTTGTATATTAGTTTCAAATATGTATTCTTATTGAATATTCTTGTTTAGGGTACAAGACTCCATAATTGTTTTAAGTTTATCACACTGCTCCTGGGATGTCAAAGTAAATGATTGGGAGAATAAAAAAAGCTGTTTTACCAGGTTCACAGCATATGGCCAAAGTACCTGATATAACAGCTCTTTTCTCTCTATTTTCACATTCTGGCAGTTCGGAAAATCCGCCCCTGATACCGTTTCAAAATGGCTGCCAGCATACAGCCCAGCAGTTCACAGGAAACTACTTCTCCAACACCTACTGTAAACATCATAAATACAATAGGCAGATTCACGCCATAAGCATAGCGCAGCACAAATGGCACAATCAGCACATTTGCAAGGATTGGAGGCAGTACTGCAACTCCTTTTGGAAGTTTTCTGAGCATATAGGTTCCCACTGCTCCGATTAAGGTAGCAAGACTTCCAAATACAATATCCGGCAACAAGGCTCCACCTGAAACGTTACCAATGATGCATCCCACAAATAATCCCGGGATAGCAGCCGGTGTAAAAATCGGAAGTATGGTAAGCATTTCAGCAATTCGAATCTGTACTTCTCCAAAGCTGATAGGTGCAAACACAAATGTCAGCACAACATAAATAGCTGCAATCATAGCCGCCTGGGTCCAGAAAGTTACATTTTTTGTTTTCATAGTTCTATTCTCCTTTAGTTTTGTTTTACGTGTGGAAGGTCACGAACACACGATTGTAACGGGTAATAGTCTAGCATAGAGAAGTATAAAAATCAAGGTTTGTCCAAAATTTGTCCAACCTTGTATTTTTGAATATTCAAAGCTAAAAGGGCGAAGGTATGAAAATCAAGACTTCTCCAGCTTCTTAAAAAATCTCACCAGCACCACTACCGCTGCTATTGCCAGCACTACCTCTGCGGTAAGCTGTGCGTAAGCCAGACCATATAATGGGAATATATAATTTAAAATATAAAGAGCCGGAATTTCCAGAACTACTTTTCTCATAATGGCAAACACAAGGGCATATCTTCCCATTCCAACTGCCTGGAATACACCCACTGCCACGAAATCCATACACAAAAATGGCATTCCAAGACAAAAGCCACGCAAAAACCTGATTCCATATCCCACAATTACTTCATTGTCCATAAACATTCTGGTTAATGGACCGGCAAATACAAAATACAGCACTGCTACTGCACACAAAAATCCCTGGCTTATTTTCACCGTAAAGGAAAGGGTCCCTCTCATACGTTTGTGATTTCCACTGGAATAATTATAACTGATAAGCGGCATAATCCCCTGAGACAGCCCCATGGCAATCTGCATGGGAACCTGATTGATTTTCTGGGTAATTCCCATAGCTGCCACTGCATCTGCTCCAAAAGAAGAAGTAAAATTATTCAGAATCGTCATTCCCGTTACATTCAAAAGGTTCTGAATCGACGCCGGAATGCCAACGCTGCACACACCCATGACAATATGTCTTTCCAGCGTAAATTTGTCCGGACGGAGGCACACATAAGTGTCTTTTCTCTTTTTATACAGCAGTACAATGAAATACAGCAAAGCTCCACAGTTAGACAAAAAGGTGGCAAACCCTGCGCCTGCTGCCCCAAGATTCAGTCCCCACGGTAAAATAAAAACAGGGTCCAGAATAATATTTAACAAACATCCACTCATAGTACCAATACTTGCATGAAGCGCCGAACCTTCTGAACGTACCATATATGCCAGCACTACATTCAGAATAGAAGGTACTGCTCCGAAAACAGCAGTCCATTTCAGATATTCTCCTGTGGCTGCCGCTGTATTGGCATCTGCCCCTAAAAGATACAGAAGGGGTTCATGGAAGATTCCACATAATAGGGCAAACACTACGCCACTTAACAGAGCGCAGTAAAATCCAAAAGCTGAACTTTTATAAACTGTCTCATAATCCTTGCAGCCAAGGGCTCTGCTCATCATGCTGGAACTTCCAACACCGAAAAGATTATTTACTGCATTAAAAGCCAGCAGAACCGGCGCTGCAAGGGTAACTGCTGCATTTTGAATCGGGTCATTGCACATTCCTACAAAATACGTGTCCGCCAGGTTATAAAGCACCATAACCAAAGAGCTTAACACCGTAGGGACTGCAAGGGTAGCCACTGCTTTTGGTATAGGTGTTTCTTCAAACAAAAGTGTTTTCTGCTGATTTTTCATAAATTCTCATTTTCCTCCTCTGTTGCAAATCTATACTCTCCTAATTTTTTCCTGCATATTTCATAATCCGGGCAATAGGTTTCCACCTCCTGCCAAAATTGCGGCGAATGATTCATATACCTCCTGTGTGCCAGTTCATGAACCATTACATAATCCAGCAATTCCTCTGGAAGATAAAAAAGCCTGTAATTAAAATTCAGATTCCCCTTAGAACTACAGCTTCCCCAACGGGTTTTCTGATTGCGTATAGTGACTCTTTGGTATTCTACCTGCATCTTTTTGCTATAATACTGAATTCTATGGGAAATTTTTTCTTTTATTTTTTCACGTTCCATATCTGATAAAGTATCCCATGCAGGAACTCTTAACTCTTTTTTGCTCTCTGTTTTTTGTTTGATAAGGGCAATTTTTTGAAAAATCCATGTTTTATGACTTTCTATAAACTCCTTTAATCTCTTATCTGATAGCCGGTTAGGAATCCTGACAATTACTTCCCCTGCGGCGCGAACCTCAAGTCCTATGGATTTTCTGGAAGAACGTTTTACAGATATAAGTATCCTCTGGTTTTCTTCTGATAACAGATACTCTTTTATCATTCCATAACTCACTCCTCTCCCATTCATTGTCCTGTCTAAAAACACAGCCATTGAAACATTATACTACTTCTGCCTGGTCTTGTCATTCTTGTAAGTGGATGTTTGCCACATATACATTACAATGATACAAAACAAATGTCTCCGCCCTAATGGGCGGAGATTTTTATTCCTTCTTGCTTTTCTCTTCTGCACTTCTTTTCACTTTAATTTTTCTATTTTTGTCCTTTTTACCAATAACAAAATAAACAGAATAATCCACACTCCCCAAGCTAATGCACAGCCAATTCCTTCCCAGAAGACATCAATCACTGCTCCTGCTACAAAAGGAATAGCCATAACCATCATACGTTTCCCATAACAGCAACACATGAAATCCTCATCAAAGTTTTTCCGTTCTTCCGCGGAACGCAAGTTATAACCAGATAAAAGATTCGCCGCTTTCCCCTTAGATTTGTAAAAATATAGCCCCATAAGAAACGTCACTAAAGCCATAAGCAAATCAGACATGATATAGATATAAAAACTTTCAAACATACAAAGTACCTCCTGTTATTCTGTCTCAATACTCTTCTTCATCATTTTTTCATAGTGAAACAAAACGGGCGTAATTGCCGGATAAGTTAAATTTTCAGGTAATGCGTCAAACGTTTTTGTCTCTGCCATCTCACTTTGTGGGAGCTTTCCAAGCTTATATATTACAGCAGTAAATACCATCCCGCCGGCTCCGTTTTTTCCATCCTCATTTTCTGCCCAATAATCACACAATGGAGATAAAGAAAATTCCTCTGCACCTGATTCTTCATACAGCTCACGTTTTGCTGCATCCATAGGCGCTTCTCCTTGTTCAATATGTCCACCCTGGGTTTCCCAAGTGCTTCTTTCTCTATGCCTGCTTAGCAAAACCCTTCCGTCATATCTCGAAAGCACGACTACAAATTTATAATTCTTTAAACTTCCCAATTCATACGTCTTACAAATCACTCCCCCTACTCCTTCCTTAAATCCATCTTTACAATTCCCGCTGCCAGCAGTCCCAGCAATACCACCGTATCCATAACCAAGACCACTACAATATTTTCCACCGCTCCATAAAGAAAAAGGATAGAAAATATTTCTACAGATAACGCCACAAAGCTCAGATAATTAGTCAAATATTCTGTTAGAATTTCGCCAAAGGAATTTTCCATTTGCAGTTTGGCATACATCACTGGTCTGATAAGATAACGGAGAACAACGCATGCCACCGGATAAGCAAAAATAAATTTTTTATCTACCAGAGAAGAAACAACGCCATGATTCCACTGCACCGGAATTTCAGGCGGCAATTTACCATAAGACCACAATCCAACAAGCAAACAAAGCGCCGCAATGACAACCCACGTAATAAAACTCCCCCAAATATAAAGAAAGCTCACCGAATCCAATCGAAAAACCGGTTTGTTATCATCCCAGTATTCCTGCAACTGATTTACATATTTCTCTACTTGAAATTCCTTATAGCTCATCTCATTGGAGCGAAGCATCTTTTCACATAAGATTTTGGCTCTGTCCAAGTCAGAAAGCTGTTTTTTCAGTATCTCTCTTTGGTTTTGAATCACTTTATGTAAACTTTCTTTTTCTTCTATAATGTTTCTTATATCTTCTATGGAAATTCCAAGAGTTCTAAGATACGCAATCTTTTTTATATTTTCCACATCACTCTCCGAATAATCCCTGTACCCATTCTTCTCATTTCTGGACGGAAAAATCAATCTCTCCTTTTCATAAAAACGCACATTAGAACGTGATAGCCCTGTAAGTTCTTCCACTTCTTTTATGGTCATATTCCTGCACCTCACCTTGCATAACTATATTTTATCTTAATCGTAAGCTATAAACAAGGTTTACAGTCAAGTATTTTCATAAATACAACAAAATTCCGGTTTTACTTTACCTCACTAGTTCATCTCTGGAATCACATTTCAATCTCCCACTGAAAGTATTTCTCCTGAAACAAAACCTGGGCTATAATCTCTTCTTTACTAAAAAACAGATTTTCCGGCGCTACAACCCATTTTTCTTCCACATCATCCAGTCTGTGAATAATTGCAATAATTCTTCCGGTAAACTCTTTTACTGGTTCGTCAACGCCTAAAATATAAGCATCCTGTTCCTCTTTGTCAGGTGACATAATCCCTTCTATATATCCATAATTTATTGGGTAATACATATCCTTATGCTCTGGATGATAAGACCCAAGCGGTCTGTCTACTGTGACTTTTACAATATCACCTATCAAATCTTACACCTCTCTTCTTTGTAGATGCTGAATTACTGTGGACAAAAGATACCCTGGTATTACTTTAGATAAATTTCATACGAAAAGCATTTACCTGCGATAACTCATTTTAAAATTCTTCCAGTAATACATTCTGCAAAAGAATAATGGCAGATAATTCACATAATCATCTGCCACATAAAACTAATATTTTATTCGAATTCGTCTTTTGCATTCGTGCAAACACTTATAAAGTGTATTATTAATTCGCTTTATATGCGTTTTATGATTGATTATCCGCACAGTCCACTTCGTCCGTAATGTTTTTGTAGCCAAAATGTAGCCACTATTTTTTATTCACCTCAATACACCTCATTCACAATTCCCGAGCTTTTTCATATTCAAAATGAGTTTTACCCGATGGCTTGCAAGTTCTTCCTTAACTGAAATTAACGTTTAGGTAACGGGGAACGCTTGATTTTACTAGATTCTTGGAATATGGTGTTGCAAACACGTTACAAACGCAAGGTTTCTCATTACTCTCACCACACCTCGGAATTATAAAGGAAGGAGATGGCACAAAACATGTATCTCCTTCTTTGATCTTCTCTCACAATTTTATTTTCCTCTTACAATTCAATATGAAAACTCTCTACTCGTATTGATTCGTCACATAAATATAAGCATCTTCCAACGTTGCAGGAACTGACATACACTCCAATTCTGGCTGTATTTCAGAAATCACTCTTAACTGCAATCCACCCTCAACATACTGTTTTGATGTAATACGATACTTCTGTTCCACTTCTCTTGCTTTTCTCTCATCAGGTACTTTGCAAATCCAGATTTTCCCCTGTGCTTCTTCTGTCAAATTCTTCATAGAACCCGCATACAGAAATCGACCTTTATGCATAATTGCAAGCTGATTGCAGGTGGCAGCTAAGTCTTCTACCACGTGAGTTGAAAACAAAATAGTTCTGTTTTCAGAAAAATCCACCAACAAATTACGAATACGAATACGTTCTTCTGGATCTAAGCCAGTAGTTGGTTCATCTACAATCAAAAATTCTGGTTCATTCAAAAGTGCCTGCACCAATCCAACTCGTCTTTTCATCCCGCCTGATAACTGTTTCATTTTCTTCTTCCGATGTTCTATAAGACTGGTCTTTTTCAAATAATATTCTATTCGTTTTTTACATTCCGCTTTCGGGACACCTGCTAGATCACCCATATACTCCAAACACTCCTGAACAGTCAAATTGGGATAAAGTTCTATTTCCTGTGGTAGATAACCTATTTTCCTCTGAATTTTTTCATAATTTCCTTCACTATATAAAATCCCATCCAATGTGACTGTACCGCTAACTGGTTTCAATACAGTAGTTAATACTCTCATTAAAGTTGTCTTTCCTGCTCCATTTTCTCCCAACAGTCCAAATATTCCATTAGGTATATCTAAATCTGCATGATCGATTGCTGTTACACCATTCTTAAATCTTACCGTTAAATCCTCAATATGAATACTCATAAACTTATCCTCTCTTTCTAACTATCTTCGGCAATGCTATAAATAAAATGAATCCTATACAAATACACAAGGCTTTCCCATACAGCCATGTAATATCATCAGTATTTTCTATATCTCTAAAAGCATAGGAAAATAGATTCCATGCCCCAAAAAGTTTATCTCCTCCTGTGGAATTTGTTGCTACCCATATCAAAAGACAACTTCCAATCCCCATCCACATATTGCGAAAAAGCATAGACAATGTATTAGCCAATATTCCCCAAAAGAAAATGGTTACTACAATCGCCAAAAAATAGGCAATAAATTGAAGCATTTCACTTTCTGTTACTGGATGCGTAACTGGTTTCTGAAACACAAAAAATAGCCCGTATCCGAGAACAGCAAGCAGCAACAAGAAAACTTCCTGTATCATCATTCGCTGCATGATGGAATGAATTCTCTTTTTTATCCGATACAGTCTGTGGACTTCGGAACGTTTGCTTGTAATTTCCTGCACATAAGTATCTGCACAAAAAACAACAGTCAATATTGCAAAAGGTCCCTCAACGGAAAGTCCTATTTCATTTGTGAATACAACCCCACGTATCAAGCTTAAAATCACAACAAAAGATACTGCATAAACAATCTTATAAAACAGCAGGACAATCTTCATTTCCTTCTTCATTTACATCCGCCTCCTCTTCCAAAGCTGTATCGAAAATAAAATAATTACTACAGATGCTAAAATAAGAAAACTCTGATTTAAGAGTACCATTGGCGGCGGTGTCGTATCAAAAAGCTGCTCGGGAAATCGAACCATGATTGCCAAAGGTCTGCCCCAATATCCATAAACACCTTCCGCATTTCTTCCCCCCATGTTGGAATACACCATATAAAGAATTAAAAGTGGCACACCCGGAAGTGGATTTTTAAATATAAGTGAAATCAATGTATATATACTCACAATCATCAGCATATTAGGCAGTATATAAAGTACCGTAGAAACCACAAAATCCCATAACTGCACTTCAAATCCACTATCCTTTGTATAGATGCGGCACAATATCCAAAACAGTATATTCAAAATAGCCAGCACAAGCAAACAAATTGTAAATCCTGCACTCACTTTTCCCAGTACATACTTCCCGGTAGTCACGGGCTTTGTGTGCAGCAGTTCATAAGTATGCTTTTTTGTATCTTGTAAAAATAAAACCGCCAACATAATAGTTGCAAAAAATACCATATACAGCCCTGCAAAATCAGCAAATTTTCTTGCGTAATAAAAAGAAAATGTCTTATCTTCCAATTTTTCATCTAGATATGCGTTGATTTCTTCTGCCGTTCCCTTATAATACCTACTGTCCTCGTACAAATATCTTGCCCCGTACCAGTCATATTCCTGTTCCAGGTACGCATAGGCTTCTTTCAAATTCATGTTTTCTAGCTTTTCAATTACTGTCTGTGCTTCTATATCCGATACTTCAAACACATCTGTCAATTTTAGTTTTACTTTTTCATGCCATAGTTCCCGATGCTTTTCTGTGTCAGCTGGAATATACCCCTCATACACTTCTCCTTCAACCGAAGTGTTGGACTGATCATTGATGATTTCCTCCCCCGTTGTAAGATAATGTGTGGTCAGATAGGGACTTGTTGCACTAAACACACCATAAATCACAAGCACAATCCCCACCCAAAATAACGGTCGCTTTAGATAATTTTTAATCTCTCTTTTAAAAATAGCAATCATAGTTTTGCCTCCTTTCCTTGTTATAAATATCATAAACTGCATATCACAACAAAAAGACAACAACATAAAAAAATCGGACTGCTCATGCAATCCGATGAAATACTGCTGTTATTATGGCTCCACCATGTTCTTGATTTTCTAATAATAACTTTCCATTATGTTTTTCACAATACATTCTGCTGATATACATACCCATTCCTGAATGTTTCAAACTGTCTTTCATATTTTGCTGATAAAAAAGTTCTGTTGCCTTTTGCTTGTCTATTCTAAATCCCACTCCATCATCCTTTACTCTGATTTGTAATTTAGAGCAAGTAAGGAGAGCTTCCATTTCCACTTTTGTCTTGGCATAACGAAAGGCATTTGACAAAAGGTTTTCTATAACCTCTAAAATCACTTCCTTATCTCCTGAAAATTTTTCTGCTGTTTCCAAACATTCTAATTCGCATCGCTTTCCAAATTTTTTCTCAAACACATTCAGCTCTGCCCGTATATCTATTTCTAACTGCTTACTTGTAATTTCTTCTGCCACCAACTCCCTTGCATCTAAACTGCTCATTTTTCGCATTGTTTCTACAAACACGTCCATTCGTTCAATCTGCTTTCTGCTCTCGCCTATCATTTCCAGTGCCTGAGCTATATCTATCTCTTTCTTTGGAAGATATTCTGAAAGCATTTCCTGATAGCCCTCCAATACAGATAACGGAGAACGGATATCATGTGCAATCGCAGCCCGCAAAGCCTTCTCTTCCTCAAGCATTTTCCATAACTGGCGATTATTCTCTGCAAGCTGTTTTCTCATTCGTTCAAATTCTTTGCACAAGCTTCCCATTTCATCTTTATTTTCATAGGTAATATGAAAATCCAAATTATTTTGACCAACTTGTTGTGACGCCAGTTCTAGTTCTTCAATGGGATATTTCAATTTATGCTTATAAAAAAGAAACACCGCTATGATATTGCCTATCACAGACACGATAAGTACTGGAAACGTCTGAAGAAAATCACATATCTCAGATACATGATAATCAAAGTTTTCCATTTCATATGAATTCGGTCTCGGAACGTCTGTTAAATACTCCCCTCCGTCACCTTCAGCCATTTCAAAATACTTCTCTTGATCTACATATTTCCACCAAATGTTATTTTGTATTGTGGTTGCTGTTCGTATAATCAATGCAGAAAGAAAAAAACTGATTATTAAGCTAACTATCATATACAAAACAATGGTTTTTCTCAGCGAAAGATTTTTTATTTTGTCCATTTATATCCCATCCCCCATACTGTTTCAATATATTCATGCTGCATATATTGATTGATTTTTTTACGGATTCTGCGGATCAGTTCTGTCACCGCTCGACTATCGCCTTCTGCGTCATATCCACTAATCTTTTCATAAATACGTTCTTTATCAAACACAATTTCAGGGTTCATAGACAGAAATTCAATAATGTTATATTCTGATTTTGTAAAATCTATCGCTTGTCCTTTAATTCGCACATTCTTACAAGTATAATCAATAATCAAATCTCCATAAAATCGCTGTTCTGTTTTCCTGTGTAAACGTTCCTCACGTTTCAAGTGGGCAATAATTCGGGCGTCTAATTCTTTCAAACTAAATGGTTTTAAAACATAATCATCACCGCCGGACAGCAATCCCATAACTCGATCCTGTTCCTCTACCTTTGCCGTCAAAAAAATAATCGGGCATGAAACCGTATCTCTGATTTTTCTGCACACTTCAATTCCATCCATTCCCGGCATATTTACATCCAATAAAATAATATCGGGATTTGCACTTATCTTTTCCATTGCTTCTATGCCATTTTCTGCAATAATCACTGTATAATTTTTCAATGTAAAGTATTGATTCAGCATTTTTAGCAATTCTCTATCATCATCAACCATTAAAATTTTATAGTTCATAAATTCCACCTCTGACTCTAATGTTATCTTTTCCTTATAGTATAGCTTATAAAAAACAACAAATAAACAACAATTCCTAAAAGGCGATAGCCTTTCTAAACTGCCGCCTTTTCTCCTTCATTTTATTTCCATTATTGATAAATCATCTCCTTATCCACAATCTCCCTCGCACATGCTTGTATATTATTCATTCTCCCAATCCACTCTAAGGTATCATCTACCTTTAACTGTTCCGTGATCCCCTGTGCCTGTTTCATCTGCTCTACAATCCTTTCAAACCGTTCCTGAGCCTGTTCTTTTATATCCGCCAAATAATCATTCAACCTTCCACTTGTAAGCAGATTCAAATATACACCCTTGTGATACTCTTTCAGATAATGTAAATGTCTTTGTCCCCATACGCCGATAAATCTCTGCTCTTCCTCCTCCGGCAAGGTAAGACAGGGGATAAGATAATCCCCATGTCTGATATAAGTGCCACCTATTTCTTCAAATATCGTTTTCTTCATAATCGTTTCCACCTTTCTTATCGTTCTCTATCCATAGATTTTTTCTTGACTGATCGTTTTGGTTGCTGTCTGCCTTCCTGCTGATAACGATGCAGCTTTTCCAGTACGCTCTCTTTTTTCGGCTGTTCTAACGGATTCTCTTTCTTCTGTTCCGTCTGATTTTTCCATGCCCTTACTTCTTCATTGTATTCTATAATCAGTTCTTCTGCCTTGTTATAAACCTTCTGAAAGGCTTGCACATTTGGATAGCCTTCACGTTTCACTATCTGTTCCAAACTCTTATGCAGACGCTTTTCCAAATCCTCTAACAGTTCAATTCGCCCTTCCAGAGATTTTCGCTCTTTGCCTTTAAATAGTCCTCGTAACTCTGACCGTTGCTTTTTCAAAGAAGAAATATCCTGCTGTGTGCGTTTTATCTCTATTGACTGTCTCTGCAATTCATACATGAGCTTCTGCATATCTTTCCATTCCTGCAAATCAATCTTTGGTACAGGTTTCGGCGGTAGTTTAAATTTGAAAATTACCTCCTGCAAAAAGTCTTTCGCACCTCGGATAATCTGACGGAACATATCCGGCAGCCAACCGTGTGTCCTGATAGATTGCAGCGTTTTGTCTGTAATTTTTTCCTGCTTGATCTTCAAAATATCTTCTTCAGGAACGCCTTCGACTAATGCCACATCAACTGTCCGATTCCATTCCTGCCTTGCCGCATTGTCTGCCTTTATCTCCTCTGCTTTCGGATTGTTCTTTCCTATTTTCTTGGTTGCCAGATATACGCCGCCCTGTTGGAATACGGATAGTTTTTCTGATTCCTCTTTTACATATCGGTTGATCGTATCGGTAAACAGTTCCTTGACTTCTTTGGTAAAGGCTTTGTTCTTAAACCATTCATCCTTTTTCGTGAAGATATGGCTTTCATAAACTTCCCCTTTGGGGATAATACTGCATCCCGCCCGAAGATTCCCCTGCTCGTCTAAAACCTCTTTCTTTGTGCGTCTATGCTTCCCCTGCTCATCATAAAACATATTTCGGGTAGCGATTTTCACTTCGGGTTGTTCCAGCATTTTCCGTTCACTGAATACTAGATGAATATGATAATTCGTCTTTGCCTTGTTGTGATGAAGGGCAGCACTGCACTCCACACCGTATCTTTTATGAAAAGTCTCTGTAAAAAGTCTTACCACATCATCTGCCCTATACTGAACAAAACTTTCGGGAAGTGCTATGATAAACTCACGCCCCTCGATACATTTCCCTGCTGATCCGCTCGCCTTAAACTCCAACTGATTTTCTCTTGCAAGATTTTTCCAAAACTCCGGTGTTGCTCCTTCTGTCTGGTAGGTCGCATAGAGATATTCCTGCCGTTTCGGATTGGAGATATAATCAATCCTTCCTGCCACATCGGACAGCTTACTTTGTCTGATAAATGAATGTCTTCCTATAAGCATCCTCCTTCCTCGGCTCTCGCTGACTTTATTGTTAGTAGGTGCATAGGCACCTGTTTACGAACCTATCCGCCTATCGGCGGTTTGCTCCCGGCAGGGCGAAATACACAGAGCATAAAACTTTAGTTTTGTGCGATGGGTGTATTTCGCTCTCAATCGCCGAGGGCTGTTTTTGTATTACATAATCTGATGATTACTCAGACTTGCGATTTCATTTATGGGCGTATCCGCCCTTTTTCTCTGCCCGTATCCGGGCTGTTTTTTCTATGACTGACAGCAGATGATCTACGGTACTTTCTTCCCATCCGGCAAGCCATATCAAAGTTCTTTCCTCTGCTTTTGTCAGTTCTACGCCTGCCAGTACCTTGTTCATTTTCTGTATCTGTCTGCCCTCCATCTCATAAAAGAAATCATTCACATTTCTACTTTCTCTTTCCGGCTGCTTTAACATCTGTAACACTCCCTTCTGCTAAAAAATAAAATAATTTCAAAAATCACACGTATAAGCGTATAAACGTATCTTCCATACTTTTCAAAACCTGTAATCCCTTGATTTTCCTAAAGATATACGCTTATACGCTTCTTTGGAAAATTCTTTTTTATCTGTATCTCATCTGTATCAGCGGTAGCTATCTATGCGTATCTGTGTATGGATTCCCTGAAATCCTCTGGCATTTTTTCCATTGTCTGAGGGAATATTCGTAGAATAATGAATCTGATATTTCTTTTCATTTTCTTTTAAGTACCCCGAAAAACTTTTTGCACTCATAGGCTTTTCCGTATTGTCCTCACACCAGCGGCAGTATGCTTGATAAAGATTTTTAGAAGTCGCTGTTGTATTTTCTTCCAGCCGGATATACCCGGATGACTGCATAAAAGCGATAATGTTATTCCCAGATTCCATAGCTTCGTGCAGATTTTTCTTTGCACGTTCGCTGATGGTAAATCGGTAATTATTTTTCAATAATCGTTTCAATCCCTCCAGACACCAGAGGAAAATATCCTCTGCTTCTCTTTGCAGTTTCTCAATCAGATAGGGATCATCTACTCTATCCGGCGGCACATCTTTGACCGTAAGGATAATCTGTCTGCGATAAAATCCATAGGAACGGTCATGTAAGGCACTCAGACTTCCATTTCCAAAGCAGAGAAATCTGACATATAAATTCCCCTGTACGCTCTGCTTTGACTTCCTTTCCAAATCCATCTTGTCCTCCAGCGTGACAATGGTTTTAATATAGTTGGTGTCTTTCAAGGCTTCCAGTTTCATATCATCATCCACCATCAAAAGTCGGTATTCCAAATCTGCCCTTGCAAAACGGTTATGCTCTACCTTTTGAATATTGCTTACATTCATATTCGTTCCGAGAATTTTTCTCATGACCAAACCAATACGGGATTTTCCCTCCCCGCCTTTTCCTAAGATAATCAATAACTTCTGTGCCTTATTGGATGGAATTAAACAATATCCCATATATTCCTGCAAGGTAGGAATATCATCTTCCTCCAGCAGTTCTGAAAGGAATTTCATCCACCGTTCCGGCTTTGTTTCTTTCATTTCATAATTTACAGGCAAGCGGTTCAGGCAAAACTCCTTATTTTCTGTAAAATCTCCATTTAAAAAATAAGTTCCATTATTCACATGGATGCGATCCATTTGCACCGGAAGTTCCTCTGAATAGGCTTCCAGTTTTAGAACCTCCAAAAGCTGTTTTACTTTCTTGGAAATTCCTTTCGTAAGAACCGGTTTTACCATTCTATAAATTTCTTTTTCTACTTCGCTGTCTGGCAGCATTCCATCATAACTGAAAAAGATACCGTTGATACACTTCAATGGCATTCTTTGCAGGAAATTTTCACAAAATGCTACTTCATCAATCTGCCCATCCTCAAACCATTCCTGAGAGTACGGCTTAGAGTTCATTTCCCTCTGATCCAATGCTTTTTCCAGTCTATTCCTTGTTGTTTCGTCTATATTCTTCCATTCGTTCTTCAATTCTTTTCACATCCTTCCCACTATCTAGTAAAAATTCAATTCTGTCCTGTAACTCTCCAAACACCAGTAAATCCAGATGGTAATTTATCTTTTCTGTCTGCTGACAGGCTTCTATAAATTCTGCTTTCCATTTTTCGTCTGGCATTTTAGGTGCATGGCTCACTTTCCATTCTTCCAGCAGATGAAGATAATCCGATAAAATGCGGATACTTTCCCGTTCCCATTCTTCAAATTTCTTTTCGGTCTGGTACAACGTTCTTTTCGGTTTTTCTTTCTTCTTACTGGTATTCCTTTTCTTTGAACTATCCATAAAAATCGGTATCCGAAAATCTTCTGCCAGTTTCTTTGCTGCTTCCAATGGTACAATATGAAAGAAATCTGCCACAAACGTGATCACATCCCCTTTCGCACCACAGGCAAAACAGCAAAAGCCTTTGTCTACTTTCATGCTGGGATGCCTGTCATCATGAAAGGGGCAACAGACCATCCCATTTTTATTTACTTTTAATCCGTACTGTTCGGCAGCCTGCCTTGCAGTTACGTTTTCTTTTACTGTCTGAAAGATATTCATTCCATTTTCATCTCACAGCCATAATATTTTTTCTGAAAATACCTGACCGGAACTTTCCCCTTGATGATGTTATATCCGGCATTTTCCAGTTCCTCATTCATTACCCGCACAATTTCATAGGCTTTGCTTCTCCCAACCCCGAGAATCTTCATAATGTCATTTGCGGTAATATAAGATACATTAATCTGCATACAATCTCCTCCTTTTTCTACCTTCTATCTATCCAAAGTGCTATTACAGTACGCCTTTTTTTCATGTTTATTATTCAATACGTTTTTAATATGCACTTTTAATTCGTGTTTATATCATACGTTTCTTTTTCGTATTTGTCAACACATATTTTCAATAATACGCACTTGCAATTCGCTTTATTTCGTGTTATATTATCCATGAGGTGAATAAAAAATGAACGAAATGGAAGTTTCAACAATAGGAGAACGGATTAAAACACTCCGAAAAAAAAGAGGGTACAACCAGAAAGATTTAGCAAACCTTCTTGGAAAATCTCTCCGTACCATCCAAAAATATGAAAGCGGGGAAATTGAAGTGTCAATCGCAATAGTCAATGAACTAGCTAAAGTGCTTGATACGACTTCTACCTATCTTCTCGGACATCAGACAGGGGATTTCAAATTTGACTGTCTCTCCGATGTTATGGAATGTTTGTTTCAACTGGAAAAAATCAGCGGACTGCACTTTTCCATAGAAACAAAAAGACCGCCACACCATGATGGCTGGCAATGTTCCATTACTTTTGACGGAAAAGACAAATCTGCCGAACAGAATGCAGATATGTGCCTGTTCCTCGAAGAATGGGAAAACAACAGGGAATCTTTCCAGCAGTATTGCATGGCTAAAGATGCCTATGAAGATTGGAAAGATAAAACTCTTGCCTACTATGCTTCACAGGGTGTAGAGATGGAAGAACCGGAAAATCTCGATACTGAGGAACGGTTAAAAAGAAGGAATGCTCTTTTTTCTGGCAAGTAAACCTACATAAGATGAGTTGAAAACTCTTATGAAAGGAATGATGTAATTGTCAGTAACAAAAGATACAACTGGAAAATGGATGTCACAGGTGCGTGTCAAAGACTACACAGGAAAGACCATCCACAAGAAAAAACGTGGTTTTGCCACAAAAAAAGAGGCTCTGGAGTGGGAAAGAGACTTTCTCAACAAAGCCAATGCAGATATGGGTATGCTGTTTCGGGATTTTGTAGATCTTTATTTTGAGGATATGGGACACCGTCTGAAAGAATCCACCATTATCAGCAAGCGTTATATGGTAGATAAGAAAATCCTTCCAGTATTCGGAAAAATCCCGATCAATGAGATTACGCCAAAGGATATCCGTAAATGGCAGAACGGATTGACTGCATATCGTGATAAGAACGGAAAGCCTTATGCACAGACCTACCTCCGAGCAATCAACAACCAGATTACCGCTATGTTCAATTATGCAGTAAAATATTATGATTTACGGGAAAATCCATGCACAAAGGCTGGGAGCATGGGAAAAAGCAATGCAGAAGAAATGCAATTCTGGACAAAGGCGGAATTTGAACAGTTTATTACAGCAGTACAGGATAAGCCAGCTTCTTATACAGCCTTCATGACCATGTACTATACTGGAATGCGGGTAGGCGAACTGTGTGCTTTAACGCCGGCTGATGTAGACTTGAAAAATAATACCATCGCCATCAGCAAAACTTTCCAGAGAATCAATGGTAAAGATGTTGTCTGGGCACCTAAAACACCCAAAAGTAACCGGGTTATCACGATACCCCAGACACTTGCTGATTGTTTGAAAACCTATATGGATAAGTGTTATGAGATTCAGCCTAACGACAGGCTTTTCCCTTACACCAAACATTTCCTGAACCATGAAATGCTCAGAGGATGTAAAAAATCCGGTGTGAAGAAGATCCGTGTGCATGATCTCCGTCACTCCCATGCCAGCCTTTTGATTGAGATGGGATGCCAGCCACTTCTGATTGCTGACCGTTTAGGGCATGAAAAAATACAGACAACCTTAAATACTTACAGTCATCTGTATCCGAACAAACAAGCCGAAGTCGCACAACAGCTTGAAAATATTATCAACGAAACAGCAGTCCCAGATAGTAGCCAAATGGCAGATGTAGCCAATTTGTAGCCAATAAAAAGAAAAATCTCTGGAAAGCCTTATAAATCAAGACTTTCCAGAGATGTAGCAACTATTCGAATTCTATAGTAGCCACCGGCTTAGGTGTGATTTCGTAGCATACTCTGCTTACGCTTGGAACTTCCGCTGTGATTCTTGCGCAGATTCTTTCCAGGATATCATAATCAATTCTCTCAATGGATGCTGTCATGGCATCAATGGTGTTTACTGCACGAATGACTACCATGTATCCCATGCTTCTTGCGTTATCTCTTACACCAACGGCTTTGAAATCTGGTACTACAGTAAAATACTGCCATACTTTCTTGTCCAGTCCTGTTTTTGCAAATTCTTCACGAAGAATTGCATCGGATTCGCGAAGTGCCTCCAGGCGGTCACGGGTAATAGCTCCAAGGCATCTTACACCAAGGCCCGGTCCTGGGAATGGCTGACGGTAAACCATTTCTGCCGGAAGGCCAAGTTCCAGACCACAGGCGCGAACTTCGTCTTTGAAAAGCTGTTTCAGAGGCTCTACCAGTTCAAACTGCAGGTCTTCCGGAAGTCCTCCTACGTTGTGATGGGATTTCACGCATTTTGCTGTTTTTGTACCACTTTCAATGATATCTGGATAAATAGTTCCCTGTCCCAAGAAATCAATTCCTTCCAGTTTTCTTGCTTCTTCTTCAAAAACGCGGATAAATTCACCGCCGATAATTTTTCTCTTTTCTTCTGGATCTGCTACATTTTCCAGTTTTCCAAGGAAACGTTCTGTAGCATCTACATAAATAAGGTTTGCATGAAGTTCATCACGGAACACCTTTACAACACTTTCGGACTCATTTTTACGCATTAAACCATGATTTACATGAACACAAACTAACTGCTGTCCAATTGCTTTAATTAACATAGCAGCAACAACAGATGAGTCTACACCACCGGATAAGGCCAGAAGTACCTTTCTGTCTCCAACCTGTTTACGAATAAGCTCTACTTGGTCTGCAATAAAGTTTTTCATGTTCCAGTTTGCTTCTGCTTTACATTCCTGGAAAACAAAAGTTTTTAATGTTTCTGTATCTGGAAGTGTTGGAAGCTGTTTTTCACATTTAGACTGAGGATAATCCACAGAAATCATAGGAATTCCAAGGCTGTACAATTCTTCTCTTACCTGTACTTCCTCTCCGTCTACCACGCGGTTCTCGCCACCATTTAAAATAATACCTTTTACGTTGTCCAGTTTCTGAAGCTCTTCCACTGTAATATCATGTGGATGAATTTCGCTGTAAACGCCTAATGCACGGATTTCTCTGGCTAATACCGTATTCTCTGTACTTCCCAGGTCCAGAATAACAATCATATCCTGTTTCATTGTCTGATTCTCCTTTTCCATTTTAATATATTTCTTTGAATACTTGATACACTAAATTTAAGTATGCTTTATTATAACCTTAATTTTCCAAAGGTGCAATTTCTTTCTTATATACATGGCGAATAAATGCAGCGCTCATGAATACAGAGAAGATTTCTGCAATAGGAAATGCCCACCATACCCAGTGCAGCCCGCCTACTTTTGCAAGTACATAGGCTACCGGCAGCAACACACAAAGCTGACGCACCAGTGACACCCATAAGCTCAGCACTCCATGTCCAAGTGCCTGGAATACAGAAGAGCATACAATACAGAATCCTGCAAACACGAAACAAATGCTCAGTGTCCGCAAAGCAGGAATCCCGATTTCCTTCATAGTTGCAGATGCATTAAAAATATCCAGCAACTGTGCCGGGAACAACTGGAAAATCACAGCCCCCACAAACATAACCCCCACCGCATAACATGCGCTGTAAATAATGGTTTTGGTAATTCGTTTTTTCTGCCGCGCACCGTAATTATAAGCTACAATGGGCACCATACCGTTATTCAGACCGAATACCGGCATGAAGACAAAGCTCTGGAGCTTGAAATACACACCGAAAACTGCGGTTGCGGTAGAAGAAAATGCGATTAAAATTTTGTTTATTCCAAAGGTCATCACAGAACCTATAGAAGACATTACAATAGAAGGAACGCCTACTGCATAAATTCCCTTTATAATATGTCCTGATACTTTAAATCCCTTCCAGATCAGATGAATCTCCGTATTCTTTTTCTTATTCAGAACAAAGCCAACGATACTTGCAATAATCTGCCCTGCTACAGTAGCTGCCGCAGCGCCTGCTACTTCCATACGCGGGAATCCAAATAATCCGAAAATCATAATCGGGTCTAAAATAATATTAATGATTGCGCCAAGAGACTGGCTAATCATGGTATACATGGTTTTTCCTGTTGACTGCAGCAATCTCTCAAAAGTAACCTGCAAGAACAAACCAAAGGAAAAGATACAGCAAATCTGCAAATATTGAGTTCCGTATTTTACAATCTGTGGATCCTGGGTCTGAACGCGCATAAACATTCCGGCTCCCACAACACCCAGCACTGCAAATACCAGATAGCTGAGAACAGCCAGAAGTACGCCATGATTTGCTGCCTGATTTGCTCTCTCATACTCTCTTTCTCCCAGGCTTCTGGACAACAGCGCATTAATACCAACTCCGGTTCCAACACCCACAGAAATCATTAAATTCTGTATAGGGAATACCAATGATACCGCTGTCAGGGCATTTTCATTAAGCTGCGCCACAAACATACTGTCTACTACATTATAAAGAGCCTGTACCAGCATAGAAATCATCATGGGTACAGACATGGACAACAGCAGACGGTTCACCGGCATAACACCCATCTTATTTTCTTTTTGACTTACTTGTGCTTCCATATAAAGACGTTTTTCCTCCTCTTTCTGTTTTTTCTTCTTTTTCCTGATGCCTCTTCATACGCCGCTTTTTTCGGAGAAGTTCTTTTTTCTCTCTTATGGCAGCGGCTTCCTCTAAATCAATGAGCTTTAAGGTTTTAATCACATAATACTTTCCCTCATCTGTTTTTTTCATACGGATTTTCCCTTTAAAATATCCATGTTCCGGACAAACTGCCAGACACAGGTTCGACTTTGGATTTACTGAGAACCACCGCACTTTCTTCCGTGCTGTCTCGCCACAGAGAAAGCATTTTGTTCCGGTAACTTCTCTGTCCTTCATAGCATCTTCTTTAGAAGGAAATTCTCTGGAAATAAATTTAGAATATCCGGGATAAATTATTTGAATTTCCTGGCTCCTGGATTTTGGATTTTGATAACAGTCAATAGATTCATATTCTTCCACTGCCGCTTTTGGCAATTTCTGAAAGATTTCCGCTGTGTAATACGCATCATTTAACGCCCTGTGAAACTTGCCTTCTTTTCCTTCATCCAGAAAATCAATGGCATATTCTAAAGACCTGGACGTTTTTTCACCCTCATAAACAAGGCCAAACAGCTTCTGAATATCATAATAAAACACAGGGCCTTTTAAAAGATACAGCAGATTGTAGTATTTCAGATTTCTCTGCAGCTCTACCAAATCAGAAGAGCCCCAGGTACAGAATTTTGCATCTTCCCCGCACCAGGCAAAAAATTTCTTCACTGCCTTTGGAAAGGGACATCCCCGGTTCAGAGCCCTTGCATCCAAATCCAGGATTTCTCTGGTGCGGAAATGAAGTTTTTTATACACTGCGGGCTTAATGACTTCCTGAAAGGAATCCACGATTTTCCGGTTTTCATCCAGCTTTACAGCACCGATTTCCAGAATTTCAAAAGGAAGTCTCCGGTTCTCCCGTTCTTTTCCATAAGGGCATTGATTCCACTCTAAATCAAAAACAATATAATTCATATCAGCACCTTTCTTTCTCAATCCCTTCTTGACTTATCAATTCTAGCAAAATATTTTTTACAAGTCAATGTACGAAACTGGCTTCTATTCTTCATACTACACTTTGTATGAAGGCTTTCAAAAAAATGCTTCACTTTATAGCATGTTGCACAAGGTCTTTTTCTGATACAATACAGTTAGAAAGTTTTAAGAAGGAGGCTTGCAATACCATGATAATTATTGGGGAAAAAATCAACGGTTCCATTCCTTCTGTGGCGGACGCCATTGCCAGACGGGATGCAGATTTTATTAAAAACAGAGCAAAAATGCAGGCTGAGGCAAACGCTTCCTTTATCGACTGCTGCGCTTCTGTTCCGGAAGATATTGAAGTAGAAACATTAAAATGGATGATTGATTGTATTCAGGAAGTCACGGACCTGCCAATCTCCATTGACAGTCCAAGCGCTGATGTGCTGGCACAGGTATATACACATTGTAAACACCCTGGACTTTTCAATTCTGTTTCCGGAGAAGGTGACAAAATCGATAAAATCTTCCCGATTATGGCAAAGGAAGAAAACAAAAAATGGGAAGTAATTGCTCTTTTAAGTGACAATACAGGAATTCCCAAAACAGCCCAGGACCGGCTTCGCGTTTTCAAACACATTATGGAGAAGGCGAAAGAATACGGAATCTCTCCAGGCAGAATACATATTGACCCACTGGTTGAGATGCTGTGTACTTCTGAAGATGGCATTGCTATGAATGTGGAAGTAATTTCTACTATCAGAAAGGAATATCCATCCATTCATATCACTGCTGCAATCAGTAATATTTCTTTTAACCTGCCTGTCAGAAAGCTGATTAACTGCTGTTTCCTCACTCTTGCTATGAATGCAGGACTGGACAGCGCGATTTTAGACCCTGTAAACAGAGATATGCTGGGACATATTTATGCCACTGAAGCTCTGCTGGGACTGGATGATTACTGCATGGAGTATATCGGAGCTTATCGCGAAGGTCTCATTGGACCTGCGCCCAAAAACTAAGAACTTAAAAGATTTTAAAATAAGAAGGAGGATGTATTATGAGTCAGATTCAAACTGTTGCGGATGCTGTTGCTGCTGGTAAAACAAAATTAGTAGGTGGTCTTGTTCAGGAAGCTCTGGATGGCGGATGTGATGCCGGAGAACTGTTAAATGCCATGATTGACGCTATGGGACTGGTTGGTGAACGTTTTAAAAAGAATGAAATCTTTGTTCCTGAAATGCTTATTGCTGCAAAGGCCATGAAAAAAGGTGTAGAAGTATTAAAACCACATCTTGCAGGCGACAATACTACCATGTACGGAAAAATGATTATTGGTACAGTTTCCGGTGACCTTCATGATATCGGAAAGAATCTGGTAGCTATGATGATTGAAAGTGCCGGATTTGAAGTTATCGACCTTGGAGTAGACGTTTCTGTAAGCAAATTTATGGAAGCCATTGAAGCAAACCCGGATGTAAAAATTGTAGGACTTTCTGCACTGCTTACAACAACCATGCCTTCTTTGAAGGAAACGGTTGCTGCATTAAATGAAGCTCCATTCCGTTCAAACATTAAAGTTATGGTAGGCGGAGCTCCTATTACTCAGGAATTTGCAGATGAAATCGGCGCAGATGCTTACACTCCTGACGCTGCTTCTGCTGCACAGAAAGCAAAAGAACTGGCAGCTTAGTGTGCAGTATACTTTTTCAGTTGTAACTTTTGGACTGCCCGGACAATTTTTTGTCTGCGGCAGTCCTTTTTTTGATATACTTTCCTTATGGAAGGAGGAGATTCTTTATGAAACAAACCTATGTCCTTCACTTTGTACAGGAACAACTTTCTTTGGAGGTGGAAGAAGGAACTACGGTTATGAATGCTTTAAAGGCAGCCAATATTTTTCTGGATGCCCCTTGTGGCGGAAAAGGCACCTGTCATAAATGTCTGGTACAAATTTCTTCTGATTCTGCTTCCTGGAAAACAGTGAAAGCCTGCCAGACCAAAATCAGCAGTTCCCTGTACATAGACACTGCAAAAAATAAAAGGAAGCACCGGATTCTCACAGAAGCTGCTGCCCGTTCTGTGCCTTATCTTCCCTCTGCAAAGATATCAGAAGAGCTTCCCTGTTATCTTGCAGCTTTTGACATTGGTACGACCACCATTGCCTCCTATTTGCTGGATGACCATACCGGCAAACAGCTTGGCACTGCCAGTTGTGTCAATCCCCAGGCTGCCTATGGCGCAGACGTCATTTCAAGGGCAGATTATACCATGCATCACGGATTTGATGATTTAACCGGTTGTGTCCGAAAAGCTATTAATGATTTGCTTCAGGAACTGGCTCATGCTGCCAGTATCCAGGTGGAAGAAATTCTCCAAATCTGTCTGGTGGGAAATACCTGTATGCACCATATTTTCTTCCAATATCCCATGAATTCTCTGGTTCTCGCGCCTTACGTTCCTTATCAGAAAGGATTGACAAAAGGAAAAGCTGCTGATTTTCAGATTCATATTCACCCGGAAGGAGAATTGATTTTTCTTCCTGTGATTGCCGGTTTTGTTGGTGCAGATACCATGGGCTGTCTGCTGGCTGTCCGCCCGGATTTAAAGGAAGAAATCACGCTTATGATTGATATTGGCACCAACGGAGAACTGGTTCTTGGAAACAGGGAACGGTTAGTTTGCTGTTCCACTGCCGCCGGCCCTGCCTTTGAAGGGGCAAAGATTGAATGTGGCATGCGTGGTGCACAAGGGGCCATTGACCATGTTTTCTGGGATAAGGAAGGTTTTCGTTTTTCAGTAATCGGAGATGGAAAGCCCAGGGGCATCTGTGGCTCCGGTCTTATTGATGCCATTGCCTGTCTGCGAAAACAGGGACTGATTGACGAAACGGGACATATGCTGTCCTGCCAGGAGGCTGCAGAGGTGTGCGGTGCAGAAATCGCCGCTCATATGATACAAAAGGAAAATATGACTGCATTTTTATTTGACCCTCATGCACCCCAGGTATATCTTACCCAAAAAGACGTCCGGGAAGTACAGCTTGCCAAAGGAGCTATTTCCGCGGGGATTTTGCTTCTTGAGAAGCATCTTGGCATTACCCATGAAGACATTCAAACGATTTACATTGCCGGAGCCTTTGGTAATTATATGAACCCGGAAAACGCCTGCAACATTGGTTTACTCCCAGCCGCCTTAAAAACCCGGATTCAATCCATTGGAAATGCTGCAGGAGAAGGGGCAAAAATTGCTCTTCTAAACAAAGAAGAACTGGCTGAAACGGTTCGTCTGTCTCAACAGGTAGAATTTCTGGAGCTGGCTGCAATTCCTGAATTTCAGGACTGTTTTGTGGACGAATTAGAATTTTAAAAGAAAGGACAAACCTATGATTGATTACAAGGAATTAGAAGTCATTGGAAAACAAACAGGTTTTACACATATTGCTCCTCTGGATTGCAGTACCATCCAGCTTTTGCCTGAAGTGCGGCAAATGTGTGCCAACAACACCTGTCATATGTATGGAAAAAACTGGTCCTGCCCTCCCGGCTGCGGAACTCTGGAAGAATGTGAAGCCCGGGTTCGCCAGTATACCCATGGGATTCTGGTACAGACAGTAGGTAATCTGGAAGATTCCATGGATGTGGAAACCATGATGGAAACAGAGGCTGAACATAAGAAACATTTCTTTGCCCTGGAAGAACAATTAAGAGCAAAGTATCCCACAATGCTCCCCATTGGCGCCGGATGCTGTACCAGATGCAAGGAATGTACTTACCCGGACAATCCCTGCCGCTTCCCGGACAAAACCTTTGCCTCCATGGAAGCCTACGGAATGCTGGTAACCCAGGTGTGCCAGGACAATAATCTTACCTATTATTACGGTCCCTGCACCATTACATATACCAGTTGTTTTTTACTGGAATAAAGGCTATAATGAAGAAAATGCGACATAGGAAGAATGCAGTATGAGAAATGACAGTAGTTTATTAGAAGAAATCGGTAAGTCCGTAGAAAAAGGACATTATAAGACAACAGAAGAACTCATTACAAAGGCCATCAGGCAACATATCCCAGCTCTGGAAATCCTGGAAAAGGGTATGGTTCCTGCCATGCGTCAAATGGGTGAGCATTATAAAAATAATGAAGCGGATATCCCCAGAATTCTGGCTTCTGCCAGATGTATGCGAAAAGGACTTGACCTCCTTACCCCAAATCTGGAGTCTGAGCGTGGGCTTTATGTAGGGACTGTAGTTTTAGGGACCGTAGAAGGTGATCTTCATGATGTGGGAAAAAATCTGGTTGCCATTATGTTCCGCAGCGCTGGGTTTAAAGTTATTGATCTTGGCGTGGATATCTCGGAAAAACAGTTTATCAAAGCGGTTCGACAAAATCCTGACGTCTCCATTGTCTGCCTTTCTTCCCTTCTGACCACTGCCTGTTCCAGTATGCAGCATGCTGTAAAAGCGATCCGGCAGTCTGATACCCAGCACCGGCTGAAAATTATGGTTGGAGGCGGCGCTGTGACAAAAGAATTTGCCGAACAAATCGGAGCGGACGGTTATTCGGAATCCGCAGTAGACGCTGCTGAACTGGCGAAAGCCTTTATTGTATAAACAGGAGGAGACATCTTGCAGCTTACATCCATACTTTTGTACGAAAACTTAAAGAAAAAATTTCATATTGCTGAATACCGTCTTCTTTCAAAAAATCAGCCCCTTGCCCGCCCTTTTTTCTATGAGGCGGACCGGGGGCTTCAAAGTAACCACATTTATCTTACTACCGAAATTTTAGATTTAGAATTATTTCATTCCATGCCGGAGGATGTGATTTTTGTTATCTGTCAAAAAAGTGAAACCTCAGTTCTCCCCAAGGGCAAATTTTCCTGTATCCTGCTTTCCAGTGATACCTCTGCCATCCATGTATTTAATTTTATTCAGTCTATTTTTGACTATTACGAAGAATGGGAAAAGCAGCTTGTTTCTATCTGCCAGCAGGACGGAAGCCTTACAGACCTTTTAGACGTTTCCAGAAAAGTATTCCAGAATCCTTTGCGGATTACAGACATGGATTTTTCTCTTACTGCGCAATCGGGGCTGTCCCAGATTCCGGAAGAATTCGATATCTTCCGAAATCCAGCCAGACGCATGGAATACCTGAATGCTTTTTTGCAGGATGAATCCTGTCAGACTTCTCCCGAAGAGACCGGCCCTGTGCTGTTTCCTGAATATATCAGCGGACACCGTTCCCTGAATATCAATCTTTTTCTGGAAAACCAGGCAAAATACCACTTATCTATTATTGAATGTGAATCATCCCTGTCGGAATCTGACTGGTATCTCATTACCATTCTGGCCCATCATGCAGAATACATAGTTCACAGAATGCACTCGGAATCCTCCTCCAGAAGTACTACCCTGCAGTCTATTTTTCAAAGTGTCCTCTCTGACCGGACTGCAGATTACATGAATATCAGCCACCTTCTGGAACACGTTGGATGGCTTCCAGAACACACTTATCTGTGTTCTGTGATTCTCACCTCAGGCCCTGGGCATTACTCTTTAAATGATAACACCATCTGCCAGTATATCAGCAGTGACTTTCCTGCTTCCTGCAGCATTGTCTTTAAAGAACATGTGGTAAGCTTCTACAATCTGACGCTTCTTGCCATGGAACCTGAGGATGTATTCCAAAGCCTGGTTTATTTTATCCGGGACAGTATGCTAAAGGCAGGCTACAGCCGCCCCATGACAGGACACATGAATCTGCGGCGGCAATATCTCCAGGCTCTGACCGCCTTAACTATGGGCTGTGAAATCCAGCCCCAGCTCTGGATTCACCATTTCAGTCAGATTGCCATGCCTTATATTTTAAAACAGGCCACAAAAATTTTTCCCGGCTATATGATTTGCTACGAAAAACTTCTGGACCTGCAAAAATCGGATGCAACCCAAAATACGGAATATATGAAAACCCTGCGGGTATATCTGGACCATAATTTAAACACTGTCCAAAGCGCAAAAGCTCTGTTTATCCACAGAAGCACCTTCCTTTACCGCCTGGAACGGATTAAGGCAATTCTGGAAACAGATTTTGAAGACCCGGAAGAATTATTTTATCTGAATCTGTCTTTTCGGCTTTTAGATATGGACAACTTGTAAGCAAAGAAGCTACCGTATAAAAACATATCCTGATTTCCTGATTGTTTTTATGCGACAGCTTCTCTTTTTATTCTTTTATTTCTTCTGTTGTCTGTTCCTGTTCTTCCATTCCAGTTTGCTCTGCCTCTTCATTCATTCCAATACGCGGCTTGGTATTAAGAATCCGCATAAATTCTTCTCCTGTAATGGTTTCATTTTCATAGAGGAATTTTGCCAGTTCATGAAGCTTTGCAATGTTATCTTCCAGAATCTTATATGCCTTATCATGCTGTTTTTTCACCAGCTCAATGACTTTCTTATCAATCAGTGTCTGGGTCTCAAAGGAGCAGGACAGGGAACTGTCACCTCCCAGATACTGATTTGACATGCTTTCCATGGCAACCATGTCAAACTCATCACTCATACCAAATCTGGAAATCATGCCTCTTGCAATCTTGGTTGCCTGCTCAATATCATTAGATGCACCGGTTGTCACAGAATGGAAAATTAATTCCTCTGCAGCACGTCCGCCGGTAAAGGTGGCAATCTTATTCTCCAGTTCTTCCTTAGACATGAGGAAATGTTCTCCCTCATCCACCTGCATAGTATAGCCCAAAGCGCCGGAAGTTCTTGGAATAATGGTAATCTTGTGTACCGGAGCGGAATTAGTCTGCAATGCAGCTACCAGTGCGTGTCCTACCTCATGATAGGAAACAATGAGTTTTTCCTTTTCCGATAAAACCCGGCTCTTCTTCTGGTAGCCTGCAATCACCACTTCAATACTCTCTTCCATATCTGCCTGGGTGGCAAATCTTCTTCTGTCACGAACCGCCCTTAAAGCTGCCTCATTTACAATATTTGCCAGCTCTGCACCGGATGCGCCGGATGCCGCTTTTGCAATTTCATGAAAGTCCACATTATCTGAAATCTTAATCTTTCTGGCATGTACCTTCAGGATTTCCTCTCGTCCTTTCAAATCTGGAAGCTCTACCGGAATCCTTCGGTCAAAACGTCCCGGACGGAGAAGCGCCGGGTCCAGGGAATCCGGACGGTTGGTTGCTGCCAGAATTACAACACCTTTGGAACCGTCAAATCCATCCATTTCTGTAAGAAGCTGGTTCAGGGTCTGCTCCCGCTCATCATTGCCGCCTAAGTTGGCTCCGTCACGTTTCTTACCAATGGTATCAATCTCATCAATAAACACAATACAAGGCGCTTTTTCGTTTGCCTGTTTAAACAAATCTCTCACTTTTGCAGCGCCCATACCCACAAACATTTCCACAAACTCTGAGCCGGAAATAGAGAAAAACGGAACGTTTGCTTCTCCGGCTACTGCTTTTGCCAGAAGAGTTTTACCGGTTCCCGGAGGTCCCACTAAAAGAGCGCCTTTTGGCATAGAAGCTCCGATTTCTGTATATTTGTCAGGATAGTGAAGATAATCCACGATTTCTGATAAAAGCTCCTTTGCCTCATCCTCTCCAGCCACATCGGAAAATTTAATACCAGTAGCAGACTTCACATAAATCTTGGCATTGCTCTTGCCAAAAGCCATAGCTCCCGGACCGCCGGCGCCGCCCATGTTCTTCATCATACGCCGCATAAGCCATCCGCCCAGAGTCCAAATGAGAACAAATGGCAAAATCCATGTAAAAATAAAGTTTACCAGAGGATTTACCTTCTCTGGCAGCTCAGAGCTGTATTTCACGCCTGCATCATCCAGACGTTCAATAAGTTTTTCATCATTTACATAACCTGTTTTGAAAATCTGAACTTTATCGCCCTTGCCTTCCTTTTTTTCTGAGAAGTAAATAATACCTTCTCCAAGGCTTACTTCCTCAATTTTTCCATCTTCCAAATCACTGATAAACACATCATAGCTGGTTTCCTTCACACTTCTCTCTGCCAGAGAGGGCAAAACAAAAAAATTCATTGCCACTAAAACCAGCAGAATAATTCCATAAAAAATCATTGTCGGTTTTTTAGGAGGCTTTGGTGTTTTGTTTTCTTTAATATCCATACTTGCTCCTCCGTTATATATAATCTCAGGCTAAAGCCATATAAAAACTATACTTCTTCTTACTTTATTATGCAAGGAAGAAAGCATATTAATTCTATTAAAAAAGAATAAACCATTCCGTTTTAACTTATTTGTCATCTCCGGTAAGTCTGAGCACCGATTCCATCTCTTCCACATCCATATCCAGAAATGCTGCCAGCTCTTCCACACTATACTTTACGTCCTCATCTTCGGTCAGCTCTTTAACCTTTGCTTCCAGGTTTCTCACCTTTTCCACCAGAATATCATCTTCTTTCTTCTGCTGGCTCTGTTCTTCCATAAACAGACGAATCGTGCTTCTGATTTCACTCATAAGCCAGGTATGAATCTCCTCCTGAGCCGCTGCCTGCTCTAATGCCATCAGAAGTCCCATATTCCCTTCCTGCAGCAAATCTCCGAAGAAAATTTCTCCGGAATGCAGTTCTCTTGCTATTTCCACAACTTCCCTCTGATAGCTTTTTAAAATACGCTCTTTTACATCCTCTCCGGCTCTTAAAGCCAGGAAAAGCTGCTCCCTGTCAAAATCATCTATTTCTCCAAAGGTTTCCAGATACCCGGACAGATATTCCTCTTCCTCCGCTGTTAGTGGAACCTGCTGCACTTCTTCCACTGGCTCTATATCTCCCTGGCTCTGAAACTCTTTTGAAAAGTCTCCACTCTTCTTGCTGTAGCCATGCACCGTAATCCCCTGGATTTCCAGAAAGTCGAAGACCTTTTTTAATTTTTCCTGATCCATTCCTTCTTCGCCGAAAAACTGTTCCACCAGCTCTGCCTGTACTTGTTTTCCGTTTTTCATGGCTAATGTCTGTATTTCCTTTAATTTATCCTGAAACTCTTGAATATTCATAGATATGCTCCATTCTTTTTCATTTTGTTTAGTTTGATTATAAAAGAAGTTTTAGGAAAAAGCAACCAGCCAAAACCTCTCAAACCAGATTCTTAATAGAGAAAGTGTGTCAGTGTCCGCAATAACAAAATTAATGAGATTTTGAAAAGACCTCGAAAAGATTTCTCCTTTCAAGGTCTTTTATCACTTTAACCAACTATAAACAATTCTTCTCTTAATATAACTTTGCTCCTGCCGGAATCTTGTCCTCAAGGATCAGAACATTCAGTCCTTCTCTTCCTTCTACAAGATGTGTAGCGGAGATAATCATACCACAGGAATCAATTCCCATCATCTTACGTGGCGGAAGGTTTGTGATTGCAAGCAATGTCTTTCCAACCAGTTCTTCCGGTTCATAATAATCGTGAATACCGCTTAAAATCACGCGATCTTCGCCACTTCCATCGTCTAATACAAACTTCAGAAGTTTCTTAGATTTTGGAACCGCTTCACATTCTTTAACCTTTACAGCTCTAAAATCAGACTTGCTGAATGTATCAAAATCAACCATATCTTCGAATAATGGCTCTACTTCCACGTTGGAGAAGTCAATCTCAGCCTTCGCTGGTGCAGTTGTTTCTTCTGCCGGAACAACTACCTTTGCAGCTACCGGAGCAGACTGTGCAGCGTTGTTTGCTTCGTTCTTAGCAGCGCCCTGTGACTTCATGGTCGGGAACAGCAATACATCACGAATTGCAGCGCTGTCTGTGAGCAGCATTACCATTCTGTCGATTCCGAATCCGATACCACCTGTTGGAGGCATACCGATTTCCAGAGCATTCATAAAATCTTCGTCTGTGGTGTTTGCTTCTTCATCACCCTGTGCCAGAAGTTCTTCCTGTGCTTTGAAACGTTCTCTCTGGTCGATTGGGTCATTTAACTCAGAGTAAGCATTTGCCATTTCCCATCCGTTCATGAAGAACTCGAAACGTTCTACATATTCCGGATTTTCCGGTTTCTTCTTAGTAAGAGGAGAAATCTCGATTGGATGATCCATAACAAAAGTAGGCTGAAGCAGGTGTTCCTCAACAAATTCCTCAAAGAAGAGGTTCAGGATATCACCTTTTTTGTGTCTCTCTTCGTATTCTACATGATGTTCTTTTGCCACAGCTCTGGCTTCTTTTAAAGTATGAATTTCATTGAAGTCCACACCTGCATATTTCTTAACAGCATCCACCATGGTGATACGCTCAAATGGTTTTCCTAAGTCCATTTCAATGCCATTGTACACGATTTTTGTAGTTCCCAGAACTTCCTGTGCTACATGACGGTACAGGTTTTCTGTTAAATCCATCATGCCATGGTAGTCTGTATATGCCTGGTACAACTCCATTAAGGTAAACTCTGGATTATGTCTGGTATCCAGACCTTCATTACGGAATACTCGTCCGATTTCGTAAACTCTCTCCATACCGCCTACGATTAATCTCTTCAGGTATAATTCCAGAGAAATACGCAGTTTAAAGTCTTCATCAAGAGCGTTGAAATGTGTCTCAAAAGGACGTGCCGCCGCACCGCCGGCATTTGCTATCAGCATAGGAGTCTCTACTTCCAGGAATCCCTGTCCATTTAAATAATTACGAATGCTTGCAAGAATTTTAGAACGTTTAATAAAGGTTTCTTTTACATCTGCATTCATGATTAAGTCCACGTATCTCTGACGGTAACGCAGGTCTGTGTTAGTCAGTCCATGGAATTTCTCCGGAAGTGGTTTTAAACTCTTAGATAACAGTGTTACTTCTGTGGCATGAATAGAAATCTCTCCGGTTTTTGTCTTAAACACTTCACCTGTGATTCCTACCAGATCGCCGATATCCATTTTCTTAAATTCTTTGTAAGACTCTTCTCCTACATTATCTCTTGCAACATAAGACTGAATAGAGCCCTGTAAATCCTGAATACTGCAAAAAGAAGCTTTTCCCATAACACGTTTGGACATCATACGTCCAGCCAGAGTAACTGTTTTACCCTCCAGCTCATCAAAAGCATTTTTCACTTCCATGCTATGGTGTGTTACATTAAATTTCGTAATCTGAAATGGGTCCTTCCCATTTTCCTGCAAATCAGCTAATTTTTCACGGCGAACCTTTAATAACTGATTTAAGTCCTGTTCCTGTGTCTTCTTCTGCTCTGCCACTTTTCACACTCTCCTTCGTTTATTCTAGATTAAATGTTTCTCTCAATACCAAGAACTTTATATTCCATTACTCCTGAAGGCATTTCTACGGAAACCGTCTCACCGATAGATGCTCCAATAAGGGCTTTTCCTACCGGAGATTCGTTGGAAATCTTGCCTTCCAGGCTGTTAGCTTCTGTAGAACCTACGATTTTGAATTCAATTTCTTCTTCAAATTCTACATCATAAACCTTTACTTTACAGCCAACACTGATTTTGTTTACATCTACTTCATCCTCTACAACAACTTCTGCATTTTTGAGGATTTTCTCTATCTGTTCAATTCTGGCTTCGATATCTCTCTGCTCGTCCATAGCTGCATCGTATTCTGCGTTTTCAGACAAGTCGCCTTGCTCTCTGGCTTCTTTGATTTTCTCAGCCACTTCTTTTCTCTTTACGATTTTTAAATCATGAAGCTCGTCTTCTAATTTTGTCAACCCAGCGTAAGTCAGTATTACTTTCTTTTCTTCCATAATTCTATACACCCTTTCTCCAATACTTACAGGAATCTGCAAATATCACTACTTAACAGTCATAACATTATAAATAATACCTATGCAGATGTCAAGCCAAATACGCCTTCTGGCGCATATTTCATATACTTTTTATAATTCTTTGCCCAGAAACAGCCTACATCCTTCCCACCAGTTCTTCAAGCTGTTCATAGCTTTCCACCTCATTCACCATTCGCCGCACAGAGGCAGAATGAGGCATCCCTGTGGTATACCATGCCACATGCTTTCGCATTTCTCTCATGCCTGTGTAATTTCCCTTGTATTCCAACTGCATTTTTGCATGTCTTAAAATCATTTCCTTTACTTCTTCCATCCCTGGCTTTGGCAGAAGTTCCCCTGTTTTCTGGTAATGCAGGATTTGGGAAAACAGCCACGGATTTCCCTGTACTGCCCTGCCAATCATAATACCGTCGCATCCGGTTTCGCGAACCAGCGCTTCTGCCTTTTGGGGAGAATCCACATCTCCGTTCCCAATAACCGGTATGGACACCGCTTCCTTTACCTTACGTATAATGTCCCAGTCTGCATTGCCTGCATAATACTGCTCCCTGGTGCGTCCATGAACTGCAATCGCTGCTGCACCAGCGTCTTCTGCGATTTTTGCAATTTCCACTGCATTGACACAGTCTTCAGTAAAGCCTTTTCTGATTTTAATGGTCAAAGGTTTCTCAATCGCTTTTGATACCTTAGACACAATCTCATGCACCAGCCTGGGGTTCTTCATTAAAGCAGAACCTTCCCCATTGTTTACCACCTTGGGAACCGGACATCCCATATTAATGTCCAGGATATCAAAGTTTCTTGGCTCAATCTGCCTTGCAATCTCTGCCATTAAATCCGGGTCTGAGCCAAAAAGCTGCAAAGATACCGGGCGCTCTCTTTCATCAATTTCCATGAGGGTTTCTGTGTTCTTATTTTTAAAATAAATTGCCTTGGCGCTAATCATCTCTGTACAAATAAGCCCTGCGCCCTGTTCCTTACACAACAAACGAAATGGCAGGTCGGTTACTCCTGCCATAGGTGCCAATATTAAATTGTTTTCCAGTGTTACATTTCCAATCTTCAGACTCATGCCTAACCTCTGCTTTTCCTGGTTTTTTCGTAAATAATCCGAAGCCCCTCTAAGGTAAGCTGGGCATCATACACATCAATGGATTCTGTTTCGTCAGCAATAAGCTTTCCAAGACCGCCTGTTGCCACAACCTTCAAATCTTCTATACCAGACTCTTCTTTTACTTTTTTCACAATATATTCCACCTGTCCAATATAGCCATAAACCAGACCAGCCTGCATACTGCTGATAGTTTCCTTTGCCAGTATACTCTCCGGCTTCTGAATAGCGATTTTCGGCAGCTTGGCTGCATCCTGCCACAGGGCTTTTGCGCTGATTTCAATACCAGGAGAAGTAATGCCTGCCGCAAAGCTTCCATCCTCTGTAATCAAATCATAAGTAGTAGCTGTTCCAAAATCCAACACCAGCACAGGACCGCCATAAATCTCATAGGCCGCCACAGCGTCTACAATTCTGTCTGCTCCTACTTCCTTGGGATTTACTGCTGTAATACGGATTCCAGTCTTACATCCCGGTCCTACATTTAAAGGCTTCACGTGGAAATATTTAATAACACTGCTGGTCAGGGAATGCATAACATCCGGCACTACAGAACTGATAATCACATCCTCAATCTCTTCCTTAGGAATCCCCTGGTACTTCAGCAAATCGCACATAAAAATACCATATTCATCTGAAGTCCTGTTCTGTCTTGTGGTAAGACGAAAGGTTCCCACCAGTTCTTTCTCTTTAAATACCCCCAGGGTAATATGTGTATTTCCTACATCAATGACTAATAACATACGCCTATTCTCCTACGTCTTCTCCCAGAAAAAACACCCTGTAATAAGTTTCCAGGGACTCCAACAGCTCCCGTTTCTTATTTCTCAAATCCTTGATTCTCAGTACACTTCCGATTTCATCAAACATGGCATCTGCCTCCAAAGCCTCTGTCTGAAATTGCAGATTTCCATCCTCATCAAACTCCAGAGTCAGAACCCCGCCGATTTCCTCTGTGTACAGCACACACATAATATGCAGCTCATCCTGTACGGACTGAGGCAAGGATGCAAAATCTTCATTAAAATAATATTTCTGTTCATATGCGCTTGCGCCGCACAAAACAACTCTATCCTTATACATGTTCTTCTCCCTTTATACGTAACTGTAAAGTCCCCTTACAGAGACCTCCCCGGAAAGCACCTTTCGGATTTCTCCGGTTTCAAATTCTACCAGAAGCTCTCCCTTTTCTGTAATACCTCTGGCGATTCCCCTGCTTTCCACTCCCTTTTCAATCAAACGCACAGGCTGATTCTGATTCAGAAGCAGGGCTTCATATTCTGCTTTTAAACGGCTTAAATCCTGTGTCTCCAGGAATTTTTCATAATTTTTCTCAAAATATTCCAGGGTTTTCGCAGCCACTTCTTCCCTTACCAGGATTTCTCCTGTTTCCAGCATAAGAGAAGTAGCCTTGTCCTGCAATTCTTCCGGAAACTCCTTTTGATTTACATTAATCCCCACGCCTATGGTAATGTATTTCGGCATGTTCCCGGATATCTGCATCTCTGTGAGAATACCGCAGATTTTCTTCCCGGACATGACCACATCATTTGGCCACTTAATGCCAGCCTTCTTTCCCGTCACTTCTGTGGCTGCCTGAGCCACCGAAAGCCCCATAACCAGGGTCAGGGAGGCCGCATTCATGGGAGAAATCTCCGGCTCCATAAGGAGCAGATTCATATAAATGTTCTGTCCCGGAGGGGAAGTCCAGACTCTCCCCATTCTTCCCTTTCCTCCGGTCTGAGCCTCTGCCAGAAACAATGCCCCATCCAGTTCTTCCCTGCTGCCTGCTTTTGCCGCCTCTTTTGCCCAGGTGATGGTAGATTCGGTTTCTTTTCTGTAGAACACCTTTTTCCCCATCCACCTGGTTTGCAGTTGTTTTTCCAGTTCTTTTTGCATTTTATGCCCCCAAAGTTGCCGCCATTACAGCTTTAATGGTATGCATTCTGTTTTCCGCCTCATCAAAAACCACTGACTGAGAAGATTCAAACACTTCATCTGTCACTTCCATATCTGTAATGCCAAAACGCTGGCTCATTTCTTTTCCGATTTCTGTTTCCAAATCATGGAATGCCGGCAGACAGTGAAGGAAAATCGCCTGGCTTCCTGCGTTTTCCATTACTTCTTTTGTTACCTTATAAGGACTTAATTCCCGGATGCGTTCTTCCCACACTTCATCTGGCTCGCCCATGGAAACCCACACATCTGTGTAGATAACATCAGCCCCTTTGGTGCCTTCTTTTACATCCTCTGTTAAAGTAATGGTCGCTCCGGATTCCTGTGCGAATTTTTTACATTCTTCCACCAGTTCTTTATTTGGAAAATATTTCTTCGGAGCGCATGCCACAAAGTGCATTCCCATTTTTGCACAGAGAATCATAAGAGAATTTCCCATATTATAGCGGGCATCTCCCATATATACCAGCTTCACCCCTTCTGTTCTGCCCAGATGCTCCTGAATGGTAAGCAAATCTGCCAGCATCTGTGTTGGGTGATATTCATTAGTCAGGCCATTCCATACCGGTACCCCTGCATATTTTGCCAGCGCTTCCACCTTTTCCTGTCCATAGCCACGATACTCAATTCCATCATAAATTCTTCCAAGCACTCTTGCAGTATCTTTGATACTCTCTTTTTTTCCAATCTGAGAACTCTTTGGGTCCAGATAAGTAGTACCCATTCCAAGGTCATGAGCAGCGGTTTCAAAGGAACATCTGGTTCTGGTACTGGTTTTTTCAAAAATCAGGGCAATATTCTTTCCACGTAAGGTATCCACTAAAACCCCCTGTTTTTTCTTTGCCTTTAACTCAGCAGCCAAAGAAACCAGATATTGAATCTCCTCTTTTGTAAAATCCTTTAATGTCAAAAAATTACGTCCTTTAAGGTTCATATGTTTTTCCTCCCTGTATCAGTTTCTCTTTTGAAATAATCTGTGAAAAAGCAGGAAGCTCATCGGTCTCCATTTCCCACAGTTTTTCCCGCACCTTTTTCTGCAATTCCTGTAAGGTATAAATTTTATACTTGCGGATTCTGCAGATTCTGGCAGTTGCCTCCAGCATAGATAAGTATAACTCCTTGTAATTCCAGTCCCTGGCAAGCTGCAGCTCCTCTGCCAGCACCGGCAGAACGATTTCTGTCAGTTTTCTCACATACTGCTCTGGTTCTGCATTCAGCTTATAGGTTTCCATACAATACTCATAAATATCCTGGTTTACTTCTGTTAGCTGCTTTAAATAATAGCACTCTTCTTCCTGTTCATCAATATAATATATTTTCCCGGACAGCCCGTAAACCATACGCATGGTGTCAAAATATCCTCTTGTCATATGCATTCTGCTTTTCTTTTGATTAAAATCCAGAATACTTCCAAGGCTCACAGAAGGCGCTACGGTATAGACATGGGTTCCTTCCGGGATTTTCACCTTTTTCTCCCTGCCAATCCCAAAAATCCGAACCACAATAATATCCTCATATCCCCGGTCAACCAGAGAACCCAAAGGCACATTATTAATGGCTCCACCATCAATATAAGTTTTCCCATGGAGCTTCTCATTTTTAAAAATAGGAAAAATATAGGCGCTTGCCAGAAGAAAATCCTTAATAAGCTCTGGTTCTGTTTCTTTAATATCAATATCCAGCTCCCGAAACTCATCCACATTAAATGTCAACACATACAAATCAATGGTGGAATTTCTGATTTTCTCTTCATCCACACTTTCTGCAATCAACTGCTTTAAAGGGGATATATCCACGCCTCCGTCTGCCATGTAATCCATCAGCTCCTTCAGGGTTTCCCTACTGATTTTCTTGTGCTTGAAAATCTCTCCCATTACCCCATCATCTACAGACATAATCTTGGAATAAGAAATATTCTCCCACAGACGCTCTGCTTTTTCCAAATCTCCCATGCAGATAAGGGCGCCATTTAAAGCCCCTACACTGGTTCCCGCTATGCCCTTTAATTTCACACCGGCCTCCCTAAGAGCCTTCCATGCCCCTATCTGATAAGCGCCTTTGGCTCCTCCCCCTTCCAGCACCAGACCGTACTCTTTTGTAAGATCTATGACTGCTTGCATATTTTTTACCTCGCTATGTGCAATGTTATAAGTTTCAAAAAGGCTGCCGCATCTCTGCAGCAGCCCCCCTTTGCTGAATGTAATTTTACTCTTCTTTCTCTTTTCCTGCCACTTCTACCAGAGAAGTCACCAGACCGGCAATGCCTTGAATCTCAGACGGAATAATAATCTTAGTTGCCCGGCCATCTGCCGCCTGCGCAAATGCTTCCAGACTCTTCAGGGTCAATACGCTCTGGTCTGCGCCTGCATCTTTAATAAAGCGGATACCATCTGCCTTTGCCTGCTGCACCTTCAAAATAGCTTCTGCCTGACCTTCTGCCTCTTTAATCATTTTTTCCTTCTCTGCTTCTGCACGAAGGATAGCTGCCTGTTTCTCTGCCTCTGCATCCAAAATAGCAGACTCTTTCTTACCTTCTGCTACAAGAATGGTGGATTTCTTTTCACCTTCTGCCTTCAGAATAGCTTCACGACGTTCACGCTCTGCCTTCATCTGTTTTTCCATGGCTTCCTGAATCGCAGATGGAGGAATAATATTTTTCAGTTCTACACGGTTTACCTTGATACCCCATGGGTCTGTAGCCACGTCCAGAGACGCGCGCATTTTTGTATTAATAATTTCCCTGGAAGTTAATGTTGCATCCAGTTCCATCTCACCGATAATATTACGGAGTGTCGTTGCTGTTAAGTTCTCAATAGCCATAATGGGATTTTCCACACCATAGGTAAATAATCTTGGGTCTGTAATCTGGAAAAAGACAACGGTATCAATCCGCATGGTAACGTTATCTTTTGTAATAACCGGCTGTGGAGCAAAATCCACCACCTGTTCTTTCAGGTTCACGCGTTTTGCAATACGCTCGATAAAAGGCATTTTAATATGAGGTCCTGTTCCCCATGTTGCCTTGTACATACCAAGACGTTCTACAATCAAAGCCTGTGCCTGTGGCACGATTTTAATACAAGATGCCGCAATAATTAATATAAGGATAAAAAATACAACAATAATAATACCCATACTACATTTCCTCCTCTACAATCAGCTTTACGCCTTCTACTGCTGCTACTTTGACTACTTTTCCCTCTTCAATGACCGTCCCTTCCTTAGAGCGTGCGCTCCAGTCCATCCCCTGTATCATCACCTGTCCCTCTGCCTTCAGATTATCAATGGTGTGTGTTACAATACCGGTCTGTCCCGGGATACTGTCTACATTGGTTTTTGAAGCGCCCTTCTTCATGTATTTCAGGGCAATCGGCCTGGTAAAAATTAACAGCAACACCGATACTGCAATAAAGACAGCAATCTGACTCCACAAAGGCGCTCCCGTCAGAGAAACTAAAAAGGCAATAAGCGCTCCTCCTGCAAACCAGATTGTCGTAAGTCCCAGCGTGGCAATCTCAATTCCTAAAAGGACTGCCAAAATCACAAGCCACATAATTGTTATTGTTTCCGCCGCCATAACCCCACCTTCTTTTTCATATTTTTCTTCTTTTGTGGATGCTGATTTGTTACCTTATTATAGCCTAATATTCTGAAAATAACAATGTTTTTTTGTGTATTTACAAAAAGAAGCTGTCTTGCCAAGATTCCTTGCAAAACAGCTTCCTGTCTGTATTTTTTAATAAAACGTCTGATTTCCAATGGTTAAACCGTTACCGCTTCCTGCGTGGAAAAACAAACGGTCTCCAATGGTATTGGCTCCTGCAAACACATCTCTTGCAGCATCATAGCATGCCTGACTTGCACCTCTTGATAAAACGGAAGCCAGTTTTCCGGTTGCTGCCGGAGTAAACTGTCCGCTCTGGTAAATAACTTCGGAAAGTGTATTGGGGAATTTATTACTTCTGATACGGTTCATAATTACTGCCCCAACGCCAATCTTTCCTTCATAAGATTCTCCGCCGGCTTCACACTCAATAATAGCTGCCATAAGCGCCAGGTCACTGTCTGACACAGAAACAGGTGCAAATGCTGTCTGCTGCTGAACCTGCGGCTCTGCTTTAAGAGGCTGTGCCCCTACAATCTCACTTCCTCCATGCACGGATTCAAACAATGCTTTTGCTTCCTCTGCATGTACCAGCAAATCTTCCCGGATATATCCTGAAATCTCTCCGGAAGAAACCTGGAACCATCCGTTTTCTTCTCCTTCTACAGTTACTACTGCACCAGCGGGAAGCATTCCCACTCTTTCTGTGTTAATGTCAGCACCGCTACGAATGTTGGCATATGTATTTACATCGGCCGCCGCCTTGTCCGACCAGTCGTAATCCTCTTTTGTATCTGCCAAAACCGGAACACTGAGCATCATAGTCAATGCGCCTACTGCTCCTACACAGGTCAAAAGTTTCTTGATTTTTTGTTTCATGAAATGTAACCTCCTACATAAGTCTGTTTCATTTTGTTACAGATTTGTTAATTTTGTTACCGGCTTATTGTATCAAGATTACATTTCATTGTCAACCGGGTATTTTTTGTAAGATTTTGCAGATTTTTCCATCACTTCCACAGAAAATCTTACTCTTTTACTGCACCAGCAGTAACACCTGCAAGAATATATTTCTGGAAGAATAAGTACAATATAATTGTAGGAATCATAATAATAATAATTCCTGCTGCCAGTGTCTGCCATGAACCCTGCTGTGCATTTGCATAATTCATAAGGAATGTGGTAAGTGTACGCAGCTTGTTATTTGGCATATACAAATATGGAACATACATATCGTTAATAATTGTAATTGCCTTAATAATACAAACAGTTGCAGATGCCGGAAGCAGCAACGGGAAGATAACTTTTCTAAACAGCCCAAAATAGGAACATCCGTCCAGCAGTGCTGCCTCATCCAATGCCACAGGCAAACCGGAAATAAACTGTCTGTAGATATACAACTGCATCAAATCTGATGCAACATAAATTACAATGGGCGCACCCAGTGTATTATACAGCCCTATTCCATTAATAATCTTAAATCTTGCAATCTCTGTAACAAAACTTGGAATCAACATTCCAAGAAAGAACAATGAGATAACCAGCTTTTTACCTCTAAAATTAAAACGTTCCAGAATATATGCTGTTACTGTTCCGAACAATACATTGAAAAGCAGGGATACTGCCAAAATAATCAATGTATTTTTGAAACCAATCCAGAGGTATTTATCTGTAAGTACCCTTTCAAAGTTCTCAAATGTCATCTCGTCCATCCCCGGAAATGCCAACGGAGATGTGGTATTGATTGCGGTCTTTGTTTTCAATGCCGCAAACAGTGTCAACAGAATCGGAAGGACTACGATGATTACCATACAAATACATATAATCTGCTTCATAACCTGCGAAGCTGTTCTTTTAATCATGTTTCTTGCCCTCCTTTAAGATAACTCCATGAATTATCTTGTTCTGAATTATGTAGATCAAAACAATCATAAACATAATCGCCATTGCCATCGTAGCGGCGAGACCAAAGTCAGAGAATGTAAACGCTGTTTGAATTGTGTACAAAGTAAATGTGGAAGATGCATATCCCGGTCCACCTGCTGTCATAACAAATGGGATATCGAATACCTGCAATGCGCCACGAATGTTATCAAACAATACAAAATCTACCATCAGCATAATGGATGGAATCTGAATGTGCTTAAACAACTGCCATGTATTGGCTCCGTCCACTCTTGCAGCTTCTTCAATATCCTGTGGCAGTGACTGCAGTGCAGCCATAAACAAAATAATATGATATCCGCTGAATCGCCATAAGGATACAAACGCCAGTACATAGTTTACAATTTTCGGATCTGACAGCCAGCTTCGAATCAGGCTTTCCAGATTCAATGTTGTCAAAATTGCATCAAACGCACCGTTAATTGGTGAAAAGAAATAAGAAAACGCATACGCGATTGCCACACCATTGATAATGTATGGCATAAATACCATTGTCTTATAGAACTTTGCAGCGCGAAGTTTACTTGTCAGAAGGACTGCAAATGCAAGCTCTACAAAAATCATACACAAGTGGATTACAAAGTAAACCGCATTGTTTTTCAAGGACATCCAAAGGTCTTTATTGTGAAACATATCAATATAATTCTCAAATCCTACAAAATTGCTTGTTGCAGAATATCCATCCCAGTCTGTAAAACTCATCCGAAGAAGGTCAAAGGCCGGAACCATAACAAACCCAATCAGTAATAACAGTGGAACCACCAGAGATATTACAATAAATTGTTTTCTCTTTTTATTTAAACTTCCCATACTCTCTCCTTAAAATCGGAAGGACCGCTGTTGCAGTCCCTCCATAACCTGTATTATTCAAGTTCAAGTTTCTCTCTTGCTGCTGCCCATTTCTCATTCAGCTCTGCAAACTTCGCATCCAGATCAAAACCTTCTGTCATCATTTCTGCACCCAGTTTTTTGTAGTCGAATGTTGTTTCGTTCTGCAGTTCTGTAAATGTGTCTCCACTTCCTGCATACAGTACAACTTGTGCATCTTTGGCAATTTCATCTGCTTCTGCATGAACAGCATCCTTCTCTTTCGGGAAGTTTGTCATAGAAGATGCGGATGTAACATAATTCAGGTAATCCGGATACCATGCGTCAGAATAGAACCACTCAACAAATGCTTTTGCTGCTTCCGGATTCTCACTGTGTGTTGTAACACCCATGAAGGAGTCTCCCTGTACGATTACGTTAAATGGATCTTCTGCTGTATTTCTTGTAGGCAGATAGAAACTTCCCAGTTCAGCAGTATCTTCTGTTTTATTGCGGATATCCTGCAGTCCCCAGTCACCAAGCGCAATCATTGCGGAATTTTTTCCACAGAACAACTGCACTGCCTGATCGTTACCGATTCCCAGAGGATCTTTTCCAAGTACACCTGATGTAAACAGATTGTTTACTTTATTATATGCTTTGTTCAAATCTGTTCCTTCTGCAAAAGGTTCGTCCATGGTTGCCATATCATTCCAGATTTGTCCGTTTCCTGTTTCCAGAGCCGGCATGAATTCCATGTACGGATAATCCGGCCATTCATCTTTCAGGCCACAGGAGATTGCTGCAAAGTCTGCATTATCTTTTCCATAGAAATCCTGAAGTTTCTTACTTACTTCTTCAAACTCAGCCCATGTTGTAGGAACCTCAACGCCTGCTTCTTTGAACATGTCCTTCCAATAGTAAACATATTCATAACCTGCTGTCATTGGTACGCCCAATACTTTTCCGTCGATTGCATATCCTTCCGCCAGTTCATTATTCTTAGCCGCTTCTGTATCAGAAAGGTCAAGCAGGTAATCCTGAAATCTGGATAATGTAAATGGTTTGTTAAACATAATGTCAGGAAGCTGGTCTGCAGATGCTCTCATCTTCATTGTCTTCCAGTATTCACTGTCATCTTTAATCTTTTCTACTTCAATTTCAATATCCGGATACTCTTCCTGGAATTTTCCTATCATATCGTTAGATTCAATAAAGTTATTTAAGTTGTTATCCCAGATAGCAAATGTAAGAGTTCCTGATAAACCACCTTCACCATCTTTACTTTCTTTACTGTCTCCAGCGCCACATCCTGTTGCAAATAATGATGTAGCAAGTGCTATTGCTGTCATCAGCGCTACTAATTTTCTTTTTTTCATTTTGAGTTTTCCTCCTTGCTTTTGATGCCCCCACTTTACCATCCGATACAAAACTTGACTATCTCTTTTCGTTATATTTCTTGATATTTTGTTCTGTCTTCTTTTTTGACATTTTGATTTTTAGTCAGAAAAATTGGCAGGAAGTTAGATTTCCTGCCAATTTTGTAAATTACTCTGACTTTCGATATTGTGTTGGGCTAATCTCAAACATTTTCTTAAACACTCGATTAAAATGTTCTACATTATGATAACCAACCATCTCTGCAATTTCATATACTTTGAAATTTGTCGTCTTTAACAACTCTTTTGCCTTCTGCATACGGATTCCAGTCAGATAAGAAGATACGTTTTCTCCCGCTTCCTTTGTAAAGCGGTTAGAGAAATACTTTTCGTTCAATTCTACATGTGCTGCCACATCATTCAACGTCAGATTCGGATTGTCATAATTGTCCTGCATATATCTCTTTGCCAGAACAATCATATCATTTTCCTTCACATCCAGCTTACTTGCAGAATAATCCAGAATCCAATTTAGAAAATTTATAATCCACATGCGGATGCTTCGTTCCTCTTTCATCCGCATGATTTTATCAATATAATTATATTGTTTTCCAAATATCTTCACGATGCTGTCATTACTCTGTTCTGCTCTTCTTCCTGCTGCAACAATAATCCCCAATGCCGCATACCGAACATCCTCAAGGGTGTACGTCCGCATTTTTTCAAACATCTGCTCCCGTTTGATATTGAGATTCTTCTCATCTGCCAGAAATGCCGGTCCAACAACAGCATCCATTGCATCTGCCAGCTTCAACACTTCTCTTCCCCGATTCTTCCAGAGCGCCTCCGCCTCCACACAAGCATCCTCCGGAACCAGATAGCGAACCTGCATTCCCTGCTTCACATCTTCTACTTCCTCCATAAATTCTGCTGGGGATTCACAACGCTTTCCTTCACAGAAGAATAAAATTCTTCCGGTTTTTCGCGCTGCTATTCTCTGCAATTCCAAAATCATTTGTGCAATCCACTCTTATAATCCTGCTCGGCAATCCGGTAAGACAGATAAATCACCCTTGCATTTTCTATATAAGAGCAGCACCGGGATGCATATCTGGAATTCTTTCTAAATTCCTGTATCAACATTTCTGTCTGTTCCCGCTCACCGCCATCTGCACTGTAATCATAAATATATCCTGCAAGAATCGTATAGGAATCTCTGAAAAACGGTTCATATTCCCGTTCCACCTCTTCCGGAATCATTCGTCCAGACATCATTTCCCTAAAATAGAATGAAGCATTTCTTCCTGACTTCAATTTGTCTTCATATTCCTGGAAAAATGTTTGAAGCTGTCTCACCATTGCATTGAACTGATGAATCATACTACGAATCTCAAACTGTCCGCTGGCTTTAATATGTACGTCCAGTTTCCCTCTTTCTACTTCTTTCAATCCTTCATTCATTTCTTCTATAGGCTTTACAATGCTCTTTACAAAATAAGAGGAATAGTATGTCAAAAGCCCAAACAAAAACAATGTAATCACAAACAAACAGAAGCCTACCTGCCGAAATTCCTCGGTCAGCTCTGCCGGCTTCACATAATTTTCTATATACCATACTGTATCATACATCCGGATTGGAGATTTTACACACATATATCCGGATTTCCATTTTTTATTCTCTTCATCGACTGTAGTAAACAGACATTCCCCATCCTCGTCAGTAATTCTGGAAAGTCCCAGTCGATTCTCTCCTGCTAAATATTCTTTATTGTTCTCTTTAATTCGATCCGCCACTTTAGAAGACTGATACAATTCAATCATCTTAATCTGACCACTTCGGTCTGTCATAGAACTTGGCGAAAGCGCTGCCGTTAGAATCAGCATATCCTTCTTCCCTCCGACAAACACTTCACCGCTTGATTTTGTATCAAAACTCCCCACATATACCTTATCTTTATTCTCCAGAGCGCTCCGATACCACCGTGTTTTTTCTACTTGCATCTTTTCACGCTCAACATAGCTTTTCAAAAATGTATCTGTTCCATCCTCCATTATGAAATACATGGAAATCACTTCTTTATTCGGCACAAGATACAAATTCTCTACGCGATCCAGATTTCCCCGATTTTCCGCTTTCTTGCCCGCGTCCTTCGTATTGGTTCCCACAGCATATCCCAACACTTCATAATCATTGGCATAGACCATGGTTGTCATACGCATGGCCATCTCATCAATATCTGAAGTAAGATCTGCAATCACTGTCTGCTGCATCTGTTTAATATTCTCAACTGCCTGTTCCTTGTACTGCTGATTCAGTATATAGAATGCCCCCATTATAATCAGGAATATGGGCAGCCCAATCAAACCTCCCAGCATAAGATAGTATGTTTTCTTTAATGGCATATAGCTCCAGTTCTTTTTCCCCAACTTCATCGTATAATTTACTCCTCATCGTAACTTTGCGCTTTTTCCATCATAATCTTACGTTTGGTTTCCGTCAAGAATTTTGAGAACTATAGTACAACAAACGCATGAATCTACGCCATTATTAGTATGCTTAAACGCCATAACATTACCTGCTGCAGAACCCGATGTGTTACTCTTTTCATAGGCTAATTACCCATCTCCTTCGGGATAATCGACTCATCAGCCCTCTGGTAAAAAAGGGCAATCCCTTCATCAGATCTATCAGCTCATGTCGATGAACTGACACAGCAGGATATTTTTCTGATTATAATTTCATATCTTTTTTGTATTCTCTGTAAATTCCCATTTTCTTAAATGCATCTTCAATGATTTCCAAAATTCCTTCGCCGTCTGCACTGATTGTATGACAGTGATGACCCTCTGTAATATTCGTAAGCGGACGTGATTTTCCCGTGCGAATATCCTCCACAAACTGTTTTACCTGTCTTCTGGAAGTGATTTGCAGGGGAGCTCTTAATTCTCCGTAAATATGATGCTGCACAAAAACATCTATGACTGTGCCTCCGCAGTCTACCACTGCGTTTAATTCTTCTTCTATCTTATCATCGGTATGGCATACCTGAAAAACCCGAACAAATTTTTTTGCACTCTGACAAATATATCCTCTGTTGGTAGACAAAATTTCACAATCTGCAGCCCGCAGCAATGCAATGTCCTGTACAATTACCTGTCTGCTTACATGAAAAATTTCTGCCAGCTTTGTTCCAGATACCGGTTTCTCGCTTTCTGAAATATACTTTAAAATTTCTTTTCTGCGTGTTTCTCCAACCATTCTGCAAACTCCCCTTCCTTCGCAGTTTTATACCTCGTGAAGATTTTTTAAGGACAAATCTAAAATAGGAGAGGAATGTGTCAAAGCTCCGCTGGAAATATAATCCACACCAATATCTACCAGACGTTCAATATTCTCTTTTGTAACATTACCGGAACATTCTGTTTCTGCTCTGCCGTCAATCATTTTTACTGCTTCTTTCATTACTTCCGGTGTCATATTATCCAGCATAATAATATCTGCACCAGCTTCTACAGCTTCCTTTACCATTTCCAGATTTTCTGTTTCAACTTCAATTTTACGAACAAAAGGTGCATATTCCTTTGCCATTTCCACCGCTTTTTTTACACTTCCCGCTGCTCCAATATGATTATCTTTTAACAAAATTCCGTCAGAAAGATTATATCTATGATTATATCCACCTCCTACTTTTACCGCATATTTTTCAAAAATACGCATATTCGGTGTTGTCTTTCTGGTGTCTAAAAGTTTGATTTTTGTTTCTTTTAAGAGTTCTGCAATCTGGTGTGTATAAGTTGCAATTCCACTCATTCTCTGCAAATAATTTAACGCAGTACGTTCTCCTGAAAGAAGCACACGGATATCTCCACGAATAACTCCCAGAAGTTGTTTATTCTTTACTTTTTCTCCGTCTTCCGCATAAAATTCCACTTCTGTTGTCTCATCCAAAAGTTTGAACACACGTTCAAATACACCCAGTCCGGCAACAATTCCATCCTGCTTACAAATCAACTGTACTTCTCCCTGTTTTCTGCTTCGCATCACCGCATTTGTAGTAACGTCCTCGCTGCTGATATCTTCCTGTAACGCCATTTTTATCAAATTATCTGCATTTAATTTCATTGTAATATCGTTCATTTTGCCTGTCTCTCTCTTTCTATTTCTTTCAGAATTTCGTTTTTATACACCTCTGCCAGACATTTCTTCTGACTTACAATACATTCTTGTACCTCTTGATACACTTTATCAAAATCTGCATCTTTTGCCTTACCTTTTTCTTTATTTTTTTGAATATTTTTTGCCGCACGCTCTGCAAAAACCAGACTTTCCAATAAAGAATTACTTGCCAGACGGTTGGCTCCGTGTACCCCGTTGCAGCTTGTCTCACCTACAGCATACAGTCGGTTCATGGTCGTTTTGCTGTCCGCATCTACATGAATGCCACCCATAAAATAATGCTGGGCAGGAACTACCGGTATCCATTCTTTTGTGACATCGTATCCTTCTTCCAAACATCTTTCATAGATATGAGGAAAATGATTTAAAATCACTTTTTCTCCTAAAACAGTCATATCCAGCCATACATAAGGTTTCTTGTCCAGTTCCATCTGCTTATGAATTTCTTTTGTCATAAGATCTCTGGGCTGTACCTCATTTGCAAAACGCTCCCCTTTTGCATTATATAATTTTGCCCCTTCTCCCCGTACAGACTCTGAAATCAGAAATCTTCTCCCAGGTTTTAAAGAATATAAGGTTGTAGGGTGAATTTGAATATAATCAATATTCTCTAACTCTACTTTATGGCGCATAGCGATCGCCAAAGCATCTCCTGTCAAATGAGGATAGTTGGTAGAATGCTGATATAAACCGCCAATTCCACCGCTTGCCAGTATGGTGTGTTCTGCCTGAATACCCATATATTCCTGCTCTGTTTCCGCAAGAATGCCAAAACAAAAGTTATCCTTTTCAATCAAGTCCAGCATTGTGGTATGCTCCATAATTTTTACATTGGGAAGCTTTTTTACTGCTGTTAAAAGCTTACTGGTAATTTCCTCACCTGTAATATCTTCATGGAATAAAATTCTGGGTTTGGAATGACAGCCTTCTCTTGTATAATCCAATTCTCCATCACGTTTTGCAAAGTCTACACCATAGGAAATCAGTTCATCAATAACATCTCTGGAAGAACGTATCATGATATCCACAGACTCTTTTCGATTCTCATAATGTCCTGCTTTTAACGTATCTTCCATAAAACTTTCATAATCTTCTTCATCCCTTAAAACACAAATTCCCCCCTGTGCCAAATAAGAATCACTGCTTTTAATTTCATCTTTCGTAATCAAAATCACCTGCAAATCTGAGGGAATATGAAGAGCCGCAAAGAGACCGCTGGCTCCCGTTCCCACAATCAGCACATCTGTTTTTATCTTATTCATGAATGTCTCCTACTTTGCCAGTTCCAGCATTCTATCCAATGCTTTCTGGGCTTTTTCTCTTGTGTCCTCTGTGATTTCCACCTCATATTTTTCTTCTTTTAAACAGTCTCTCACTTTCGCAAGAATAACCTTTTTCATATCTGCACAGCACTGCCCCTGCATAACAGAATAGAAATTTTTGTCGGGACATTTTTTCATCAATTCTGCGAAAACTCCATCTTCTGTACCGATTAAAAATTCCTTTTTAGAAGATTTCTCTGCATAATGAATAATATCAGAAGTACTTCCTATAAAATCTGCCTCTGACAAAATTTCTTCCGTACATTCCGGATGTGCCAGAAATTCTGCCTGCGGATATTTGACCTTTGCCTGTATTACAGTTTCCACTGTAATTTGTTTATGTACAGGGCAATATCCGTCATTCAGAATAATATTCTTTTCCGGTATCTGTTTTGCCACATAACTTCCCAGATTTTCATCGGGAATGAAGAAAATATTTTTATTTGGCAATGCTTTTACAATTTTTACTGCATTGGACGAAGTCACACATACATCAGAAACTGTCTTCAGCACCGCCGTTGAGTTAATATAACATACCACTGCCAAATCCTCATATTTTTCTCTCATTTCCTGAACTTTTCTTGCTGATGCCATATGTGCCATAGCACAATCTGCATCTGCATCTGGCAATAGAACTTTCTTCTTTGGATTTAAAATTTTTGCACTCTCTCCCATAAAAGAAACGCCTGCAAAAACAATCACCTCTGCCTCTGTTTCTCTTGCTTTTTTCGCTAAATAATAGGAATCGCCCACAAAATCTGCAATGGCCTGAACTTCCTTCGGAACATAGTAATGAGCTAAAATCACTGCATTTTTTTCTCTTTTAAGCTGTTGGATTTCTTCTTTCATGGCTTTCATTTTCTCTTTCCTCCTGCCAAGCATTTGACAGCTATTATACACCATGTTTTTACAAGTGACAAGACAGTTGTTGTTTTATCTTTGATTCGCTTTTTTCTGCTATCTCCTCTGCCTTGCTACCTCATACATCAAAATCCCTGATGCCATAGCAGCATTTAGGGATTCCACCTGTCCCGCCATAGGAATTTTAATCAGCGTATCCGCACAGGCTGTCAATTCATCACTGAGACCATTTCCCTCATTCCCAATGAAAAACGCTGTCCCTTTGCCATAATCCTCCTGATCGTAATTATTCTCCCCTTTTAAATGCGCCGCATAGGTTGTAATCCCATGAGTTTTCAACATTGGCAACACTTCTTCCTCTATAGAATCCACATAAAGCACAGGAACTCTGTACACAGAGCCCATAGTAGAGCGAATCACCTTGGGATTAAACACATCCACAGAAGTTTTGCTGAGAATCACGCCGGTAACACCTGCCCCTTCCCCGGTGCGGATAATGGTTCCCAGATTTCCCGGGTCCTGTAAATCCTCCAAAATCATAAATAAAGGCTTGTCTGCATCTTCCAGCATTTTACTAAGGCTCCAGTTCTTCATTGAAATGAGACACAAAACGCCCTGAGGAGTTACCGTATCAGACAAATTTTTAAACACCTTATCATCCACGATTTCCACCTTATCTGAATGGCTGTCCAGCCCTTTTTCCTCTAAAATCCTCTGAAATTCTTCTTTTTCTGCAAAAGAAGCTGCTGCATAAACCTTTCTGATACGGTCTGACGGAGCTTCTCCAAACATTTTAATTCCCTCTGCTGCAAAAAGCCCCTCTTCCCGTCTTGTTTTTGCTTTTTTCAGAAGCTGCTGCACTTTTTTCATCTGGGGATTTGACATACTTGTAATCATTTTTTCCTCCTCACAGTTTTTGCTAAAAAAAGATGCCGCACTAAGCGCAATTAGAAATATAATCCTTCATGATTGCTGTTTAATGCGACATTTTATAAAACTTTTTATTTTGGATTTTTACTGTAATTATGGGACAGTGAATAGCTAACCTCAAACTGGTACTCTGAAATTGTCTTCTTCATAGCCAGCGCTTCGTTGATATCCATATCAATGTACTCACCATCTCTGTAGCAGATAACTCTCTTGGTTTTGCCTTCCAGCAGTACATCCACAGCCTTAGCGCCCATAATAGAAGCATATACACGGTCTTTACAGGTAGGTGTTCCGCCACGCTGCATGTGTCCTAAGATTGTAGCTCTGGTCTCAATTCCTGTTGCAGCCTCAATACGTTTTGCCATTGCTTCAGAATGTCCAATACCCTCTGCATTAATAATAATATGATGTTTTTTGCCTTTTTTACGGTTATCAATAATGTTGTTAATGATTTTCTGTTCATCATAATCATATTTTTCAGGAAGCAGGATGTCCTCTGCGCCATTGGCAATACCGCACCACAAAGCCAGATAACCGGCATTTCTTCCCATTACCTCAATAACGCTTACGCGCTCATGAGAAGTGGATGTATCACGAACCTTATCAATGGCTTCCATTGCTGTATTTACAGCCGTATCAAAACCGATGGTATATTCTGAACATGCAATATCCAAGTCAATGGTACCTGGAACACCTACGGTATTGATTCCAAGATTCGCCAGCTTCTGAGCACCGGCAAAAGAACCGTCTCCACCGATTACCACCAGCGCATCAATGCCATGTTTTTTACATACATCTGCTGCTGCCTGCTGACCTTCCGGTGTACGCATCTCTGCGCAACGGGCTGTCTGCAAAATTGTTCCGCCTCTCTGAATTGTATCTGAAACATTCACTGCAGTCATGTCAATAATTTCTTCATTAATCAGACCGCTATAACCTTTTTTAATGCCTTTCATATTGATACCGCGACTCAGACCTCTTCTTACAACTGCACGGATTGCCGCATTCATACCTGGAGCATCTCCACCACTTGTTAAAACACCGATTGTTTTGATTTCTTTATTTGCAGTCATTTTTCTCCTCCATCTCATTGGCAGTTACATGTTTTTCTTTTTATACAATAACCATACCTATTCTAATGCATTTTGCCAAGTTTTTCAATACTCTTTTCCAGAACTTTTACGTTCTCCTGTCCATATTTCTCATATAGAAGGTTTAAAAGGTCCTGTGTAATCTTCACGGTTTGAGATGGTCCCAGCCGCTTCACTGCCCTTGGTGATTTAATATAAACCACCACGCTGTCTTTTCCATCTGAATTTCTGATATCTCCGTAAAGCTCCTGCTCTCTTGCCAGAAATTCTTCCTTGCTGTCAAACTGAAACCAAAGCTCTCTGGGCGCCTCTTCAAAGGAATAAATGCTTTCACAAATCAGCTTGCTGGCCTTATCATCCTCTGCTGAAACCCGCCCCTGAATAAAGACTTTGTCATCCACATTCATATGCTGTATGTTTTTCTCATAGTCTCTTGGGAACACAACCACTTCTACAGTTCCCACCAAATCTTCCAGTGTCAGAAATGCCATGACCTTATTGGTTTTCGTATACTTAATGGTTTTGGCAGTAATCATGCCTCCCACCACTTCTTTTTCTCCATCCCGCACTGCCGGCACGCCGGTCTCCTCGTCCGGGAGAAAATCTGTGGTCACTGCGGAAATATTCTTGCGCCACCGCTCCTCATATTCTTCCAGCGGGTGTCCGCTGATGTAAATTCCAAGCACTTCTTTTTCAAATGCCAGACGGTCTTCCTTGGTATATTCCTCCACATTTGGCATATGAATCTCAAAGGCAGATTTTTCCTCTTCAGAAACCAGGTCAAACAAGCTCATTTGTCCTGCCATGGTATTTTTCTTTTCCATTGCCACAGCATCCACAATTTGGACATATACCATCATTTTCTGCCGCCTGTTTCCCGGAAGTTCGTCCATGGCTCCTGCTTTGATAAGGTTTTCAATAACCTTTTTATTCACTTCTTTTCCAGACATCCGCTCAATGAAGTCCTGAAGATGTTTAAAATCTCCTCTTTCTTCCCTTTCTTCCACAATAGCGGCAATCACGGGTTTTCCTACGCCTTTAATGGCTGATAAACCATAACGGATTGCCCCCTGATCCACAGAAAAAGAGCTGTATCCCTTATTAATATCCGGCGGCAGAATAGAAATCCCCATTTTCCGGCTGGATAAAATATATTCTGCCACCTTGGAAGGATTATCAATCACAGAAGTCATAAGAGCTGCCATAAATTCCACAGGGAAATAATATTTCAAATAAGCAGTCTGATATGCCACCATAGCATAGGCTGCCGCATGAGATTTATTAAAGGCATACTTGGCAAAATCAATCATTTCATCATAAATTTTATTTGCTATCTGCTCGGAAATCCCACGTTTTATACATCCCGGAACACCTTCTTCTTCATTTCCGTAGACAAAATTCTGGCGCTCCTTTTCCATTACCGCTGCCTTTTTCTTACTCATGGCGCGGCGGAGCAAATCACTTCTTCCAAGGGTATAACCCCCCAGGGAACGTACAATCTGCATAACCTGCTCCTGGTACACAATACACCCGTAAGTAGGCTTCAAAATCGGCTCCAGCTCCGGGCAGTCATAGGTAATGCTTCCCGCATTATTCTTTCCCTTAATATACTGAGGAATGAAATCCATGGGGCCGGGGCGGTACAGGGAAATCCCCGCGATAACATCCTCCAGGCTTTCCGGCTTCAGTTCTTTCATAAAATTAGTCATTCCGCCGCTTTCCAGCTGGAACACCCCATCTGTTTTTCCCTGACCCAGCATTTCATAAACCTTTTTATCTTCATAATTAATGTGGTCAATATCCAGTTTCACGCCCTGGTTCTGTTCCGCCAGCTTCACTGCATTCTGGATAACCGTCAGGGTTCGAAGTCCCAGAAAGTCCATTTTGAGAAGCCCCAGCTCCTCCAGTGTTGTCATAGTAAACTGGGTCACAATGGAACCGTCCGAAGCCCTGGACAACGGCACATATTCATCCACGGATTTCTGACTGATAACCACCCCTGCCGCATGCATGGAGGTATGTCTCGGTAAACCTTCCAGTCTTCTGCTCATATCAATAAGCTTCTTCACCGTCTCATCTGTCTCATAAAGTGTCCGAAGCTCCGGATTCATTTTCAGCGCCTTATCAATGGTAATATTCAATTCCGTTGGAATCATCTTGGCAATGGAATCGCACTGGGCATATGGTAAATCCATAACACGCCCCACATCCCGGATAACGCCCCTGGCAGCCATGGTACCAAAGGTAACAATCTGCACCACCCGGTCTTTTCCGTATTTTTCCACCACATAGTCAATGACCTCCTGTCTTCTCTCAAAGCAGAAATCCACGTCAATATCCGGCATGGACACACGCTCCGGGTTCAGGAAACGCTCAAAGAGCAAATCATATTTAATGGGATCCAGTTTCGTAATCCCCAGAGTATAAGAAACCAAACTTCCTGCCGCAGAACCACGTCCAGGTCCTACCATAATGTCATGGTCTCTGGCAAACCGGATAAAATCCCATACAATGAGGAAATAATCCACATAACCCATTTTCTGAATAACGCCCAGCTCATACTCCAGACGTTTCTTCAAGTCCTCCAGATTTTCTGTATACCGCTCCTTAAGCCCGTCATAACACAGCTTGTTCAAATATTCCCATGAGGTATATGGCGCAGGCACATCAAACTTGGGCAGCTTTGTCACACCAAATTCAATTTCTACCTCACACCGGTCTGCGATTTTCTGAGTATTCTCCAGCGCTTCCGGTATATAAGGAAAAAGCTTCAACATCTCTTCCGGGGATTTTACATAATATTGTCCCCCTTCATAGCGCATTCTATCCTCATCCTGCAGCCGTTTTCCTGTCTGCACACAAAGGAGGATATCATGAGCCTCCACGTCCGTTTCATAAGTATAATGCACGTCATTGGTCACTACCAGATCAATTCCCGTTTCCTGATGCATCCTGAGAAGCTGCTGGTTTACCCTCTGCTGCTCCGGGATTCCATGATCCTGCATTTCCAGGAAAAAGTTCCCCTTTCCAAAAATTTCCTCATACCGCAAGGCTGCTTTTTTCCCTTCCTCATAGAAACCTCTGGTAAGATTTTTTGCAACTTCTCCTGCAAGGCAGGCACTTAATGCAATAATTCCTTCATGATATTGTTCCAAAAGTTCCAAATCTACCCTTGGTTTGTAATAAAATCCATCAATAAAGCCCTTGGAAACAATTTTCATCAGATTTTCATAGCCCTGATTATTCTCTGCCAGCAAAACCAGATGATAATAGCGGCTTTCTGAATGTCCTTGCTCCCGTTCAAATCTGGAACCAGGGGCAACATACACCTCACATCCCAAAATCGGCTTGATTCCGGCGGCTTTTGCTGCCCTATAAAAATCAATGCAGCCAAACATGACTCCATGGTCTGTTATGGCCGCACTGTTCATTCCCAGTTCCTTTACTCTGGCTACATATTCATGAATCTTATTGGAACCATCCAAAAGGCTGTATTCCGTATGTACATGTAAATGAGTAAAATTCACTGTTTTTCTCCTCTATTCTTCTTACTAATCCTGTTTTTCCTTCCGCAGCAAAACATTAAACCAGCGGTCACTTTTGTCTGCTCTTACATCACTGGTCTTCCAAATGTCCAGCACTGTAATATTAGGAAATGCATCCAGGAGATGATTAAGCGCCTCTCTGTCATAGTCATAGAAATAACGACCATTATATTTGCCGTTGCGTTCCCCTTTCCGCACAGAAAAATACAGAATTCCGTCATCCTTTAATGCTTTTAGAATCTTTCTCATGATTTCCTTCACTTCATCCGGGGGAAAATGCCCTAAAATGGCACAGGCCCAAATCCCATGAAATACATCATCAAATTCCATATCTTCTGCCCGCAAATGCAGAACTTCTTTCCCTGTATGAATGCTGGCCAGTTCGCACATTTTCTCTGACCCATCCATAGCAGTTACAACACAGCCCTCCTCTTCCAGGAACACTGTATCTCTGCCCGACCCACAGCCTAAATCAAGGACATCTGCACTCTCCGGAAGCAGCTCTACAAAACGTTCAATCTGCTCCTCCATGCAAAAATCCACAGTTTCTTCATAATAAGGTACTGCGTACCGGTCATAATAATCTATCGAGTCCACTTATTTTCCTCCTTCTGGACAGTCAAATTCTTCATTATCAGTTATACGACTGCACAACGTGCAATCTTTAGGTATTATACCATACCCTTCTTACTTATAAAAGTATCAGCGGGCATAAATTTTCCCATTTTTCATTTCAATTTTCTTTTCTTTTAATAAATGCCCTACTGCACGTTTAAAGGCATTCTTGCTAAGTCCGAATTCTCTCTGGATAATCTCCGGTGAAGCCTTATCATCAAAAGGCAGTTCCCCTTCGAATTCCTGAATGATTTCATAGACGCTCTCTGCATCTTCGTGAAGCTGGATATAAGCCTTTTTCTTTGCGCTCAGTGTCAGTTTTCCATCTTCCCGCACTGCAGTTACACGACAGGTAAGCTCATCTCCCGGCTTATAATTCCCCTGGGCTTCCTGTTTTGGAATCAGTCCTGAATATTTCTCATCCACAGCCACAAACACCCCAAAGTTATCGCTGATTTCATACACAAGCCCAGTGACGGTGTCCCCCTGTGCATAAGGAGAATCTGTCTGCAAATAATGATATACCTTCATGGTTGCACAAAGGCGGCTGCTTTTATCTATATACAAAGCCACCAGAATTTCTTCCCCTTCGTGAACTTTTTTCGTCTGCTCTTTATATGGAAGAAACAAATCTTTTTCCAATCCCCAGTCCAGAAATGCACCGATTCTGCTCACCTGGGCTACCCGAAGCACTGCTGTCTCTCCTAAAAATAATTTAGGCTCTCTTGTAGTAGCAATTAAGCGGTCCTGGGAATCCTTATAAATAAATACACTGAGTTTATCTCCTTTTTTGGTTCCTTCCGGCACCTGTTTGCCTGGAAGCAGCACAGTATCCTTTTCTCCTGCTGTTTCCTTCTCCCCCAGATAAACCCCGAAATCTACAACTTTTGCAACTGTCAGTTCCTGCTTTTTCCCTAATGCTATCATACGCTCTCCTCTGTCTTATCTTTCTTTATATTTTCTTACCTTAGTTCCACTACTGCAAATGTTTCTCCTGCAGGGCTGTCCAGAACCACCGTATAAACACCTTCCTGCTCATGCACCTTTGGTACAATTACGCTGTCAAGCACTGCCTGGTTCTTATATTCTGCCCGCATTTCTTTTACTCCAAATCCCGCAGGCAAGTATTCCATTGCCATAAGGATATACTGTCCATTGTTCACATGATGATTCGTGTCCAAATGATGAGATTTCACCTGAAAGGACGGATATTCCTGACACTCCTTTGGCACAGCAATTTTCCTTGGCGCATATTTCATATCTAGTTTTTCTTCCAGTTCATATGCCTGAATCTGCTTTTCATCTACATTGGTGGGATGTCCGGTACGCAAATCCAGGTATGTCCACAATGTATTGGCATATGCAATTCTGTTACCTTCTTTGTCTTCCATGGTAAAATTCCTTTTTCCCATAAAATGCCGGAATTCATAAGGCCAGGTGGAAATTTTTATTTCCTCGCAAAGTTCAGGATACCTCTCTACCACAATTTGCCACGCTGAGAGCACCCAGACCTGCTGCTTGTCCGCCAGAAATTCCATTCCCACTCCTGCTGATTCTGAGTGAAAGGTGCTGCAGTCCTGGAAGTAATTAATAATACTGTTCAAAGTCAGTTTCTTATCTTCCCCTATTTCGCTGTATCGTACTCTGCTGTCAAAAGAATATTTCATGTCTCTATCCCTCCATAATTACCGGAAATGAAATTTTCTATAAAGTAAAAATATCCCAGACATTCTGTCTGGGATATAAGTAGCTGGGCTACAAGGATTCGAACCTTGAGATGACGGAGTCAGAGTCCGTTGCCTTACCGTTTGGCGATAGCCCAATGTTTTTCTGTTGTGCCTCACAACAAAATGTATTATATAGCATCCTTTTCAAAAATGCAAGTACTTTTTTAAAATTTTTTCAAAAAATTTTGCAGGACTCTTTCAGGGAGCTTTTGGCAAGAATTTTTTTTGGCTAACAGAAGGTGGTAGGGGCAAAACCAGGCTGCAAAAAGGATTCTTACCCCCACAAATTTCATTTCTTGACGGACACTGGACAATAAACCACTCTCCCCTGCATATACTAATACCCACTATAAAAAGGCAGGTATCATATCATGACTTCCTATACCATTCTTATTAACCGTAATCATCCTCTGCCCGCATACTTTCTTCCGGATTTTCTCACAGAGCCGGTAATTCCCTTCTCTGCCCCGCCTAATGACCAGAAGCGCTTACTGCAAAAAGAAGCCGCCCGGGCAGTAACACTCCTTTTTGACCAGGCTGCATCCGAAGGGATTGGATTAATAGGAATCTCCGGATACCGTTCTTATTCCCGCCAGAAAGAACTGTACGAAAATGCAATTCAAAGAGGCTGCGCTGCTGTTGCACCTCCCGGAGCCAGTGAGCACCAATCCGGTCTTGCCCTGGATGTTTCCTGCGCTGCCATTGGTCTGGAATTAGAAAACACTTTTGCAGATACCAGGGAAGGCAAATGGCTGACAAAACACGCTCCTCTCTATGGTTTTATTCTGCGCTATCCAAAGGATAAAGAACACATTACCGGCTATCCCTGGGAGCCCTGGCACATCCGATATGTAGGAAAAAGTCTTTCTCTGTACTGCTCCCTTACAAATTTAACCTTAGAAGAATATTACAGCCAACTAAAACATTGATTTTTTCAACACAAATGCTATAATGTTTCTAACTTATGGTTATTACAAAACCAATGAAAAAGGAGAGCTACGAATATGAGAGCTTTAAATTTAACATTATTAACAGATTTATATGAACTTACCATGATGCAGGGCTACTTCAAAAACCCAACAGACCAGGTCGTTGTTTTTGATGCCTTTTACCGCAAAAATCCCTGCGACGGAGGATATGCTATTGCAGCCGGCTTAGACCAGATTATCGAATATGTGCGCCATCTGCACTTTGCACCGGATGACATTGATTATTTAAGAAGTCTGGATATCTTTGATGCAGACTTTCTGGAATATTTAAGAGGTTTCCACTTCACAGGAGATATCTACGCTGTACCGGAGGGTACTGTAGTATTCCCAAGAGAGCCACTTTTGAAAGTCATTGCTCCGGTTATGGAAGCTCAATTAGTAGAAACTACCATTCTGAATCTTTTGAATCACCAGAGCCTCATTGCCACCAAAGCCTCCAGAGTTGTTTACGCAGCCAAAGGCGACGGTATTATGGAATTTGGTCTGCGCCGCGCCCAGGGACCTGACGCCGGACTTTATGGCGCAAGAGCCGCTATGATTGGCGGATGCATCGGAACCTCCAATGTTCTCACTGGCCAGATGTTCCAGGTACCGGTAAAAGGAACTCATGCTCACAGTTGGATTATGAGCTTTCCAGATGAGTATACTGCATTTAAAACTTATGCAGAGCTTTATCCCAATGCCTGTATTCTTCTGGTAGATACTTATGATGTGCTGAACTCCGGCGTTCCAAATGCTATCCGCGTGTTCCAGGAAATGAAGGCAGCCGGACATGAGATGAAAGGATATGGAATCCGCATTGACAGCGGTGACCTGGCTTATCTTTCCAAACAGGCTTACAAGATGCTGGATGAAGCCGGATTTGGCGATGCTATTATTTCTGCCTCCAGCGACCTGGATGAATACCTCATTGAAAGCCTGAAATCCCAGGGCGCTAAGATTAACTCCTGGGGTGTAGGTACCAACCTGATTACCTGCCAGGACAATCCTGCATTTGGCGGCGTTTACAAACTGGCTGCCATTAAAAACGCAGAAGACGAAGACTTTGTACCCAAAATCAAGCTCTCAGAAAACGTAGAAAAGGTTACAAATCCAGGAAATAAAACCATTTACCGTATTTACGACAAGAAAACCGGTAAAATCCGCGCAGATTTAATTTGCCTTGCAAATGAAACTTTTGACCCTAAAGAAGATATGATTATCTTTGACCCAATGGCAACCTGGAAAAAGACAAAAATTGCAGGCGGCTCCTACACTTTACGGGAACTTCTGGTTCCTGTATTCCAGAAGGGTGAATGTGTATACACCTCTCCTTCTGTTATGGAAATCAGAGATATCTGCCAGAAAGAATTAAACACCCTCTGGGATGAAACAAGACGTTTTGCAAACCCACAGGAAGTATATGTAGATTTATCTGACAAATTGTTTAAGATTAAGTCTGATTTATTAGAACAGATGGGACAGGCATCCATTCAGTAAAATACTCAGCGCACATACCAGAAGACGGCACAAAACAGCGGCTGGCTCATGCATAAAGCAAGCCTACTGTTTTGTACCGCCTTTTTCTTTCCGGCTGTTTACTGCTCCATCTGCCGCCCAAGAAAACCGGCTGCTGCCTGAGCCAGTTTCTGCTCTGTTTCACCAAATGTTCTGCCTCCTGCCTTTTCCAGAATCAGAACACTTCCCACTGCATCGCCTGCGCAGGTGATGGTATCAATCACCTGGGAACTATATTCCAGCTTATCTTCTTCCACAATTTTCACAAATTTCTTTTCTGTGATGCAGACATTTTTCCGGTCCGCAATCATCCCCTCCAGTTCACTGTGGATTCTTCTGCCCGCAAACTCCCTGGCGCCGCTTCCTGCTGCAGCTATAATCTGGTCTCTGTCTGTGATACAGGCAATACAGCCCGCCGCCTGAGCCAATGCCTCCGCATATTCTTTGGCAAAGGTACTCAGCTCTCCTATGGGAGAATATTTTTTCAAAATAATCTCGCCCTCTCTGTCTGTAAAAATTTCCAGCGGGTCGCTCTCCCTGATTCGCAGGGTTCTTCTGATTTCCTTTGGAATCACCACACGCCCCAAATCATCAATACGCCTTACAATCCCTGTTGCTTTCATATAAAAAATCCCTCCATCTACTACAATTTCCATTTCTGGAAATAGTATCTGTAGATGAAGAGTTTTTATACACTTACTCCAATATATTTTTTACTGCTTCCGTCTGATTGTTACGGTTCTGATTTTTTAAAGCAACATTGCCATATATGGCGGGATACACACAATGCCATCCTTTACAATCAGATTTCTTGGATGAATAATATAACATTCTCCAATTCTGTTCCTGAATTTTTCTTTAAATTTTGTTAAAGACGTTGTAGTATACTTAGCTCCTGATTTTACTTCAACTGGATAAATTTTATATTTTAATTTACTATTATTTGAAAGAAGAAAATCTATTTCTATATCATTTCTGTGCTTCTCGTCATTATAGTGTGTATAAAAATACAGTTTATGTCCATTTGCCGTCAGCATCTGTGCAATCACATTTTCGTATAACATCCCTTCGTTCATCGAAAGCCTGCCTGACAAGATTTGTTTGTATACCTCATCTTCCAGCAGCTCATTCTCATCAAATGCATGGCTCACCAGCAAACCAGTATCTCCCATATAGCATTTTACATAAGTTCTCACTTCATTTATGGACAACCCTATATTAGGATCATTACATAAAAAGCATTCATTCGATATCATGGAATCTGCCAGCCAAAAGAAGGTTTCTTCATACTGTTCCGCATAAGACCCTTCCTGTATTTTTTTAAAAATCACTCTTTTTTCGTGTTGTGAAAGCAAGCCCGGAATCTGATCAAATATAGCCAATACCTTACTTCTGTACTGAGCATTTATTTTCATAATATCTTCCCTGTACAGTTTCAGAATATCCCTCTTTTCTTTGTCGGCTGCCGAAAAATCCTTATGGTTATCTGCAAAAAGAAGAACTGGTTTCGGCATCCCCCCAACCAGCATATACTGTTTAAACAAAAGCATTGCTTTATTATGCAATCCTCTATCCATAGGTACTTTCTTATCAAAACAATTTTTAATGCATTCTAAAAGTATTTCTTCCCCTAACGCCCACGCAAATTCTTCAAAATCCAACGGATACATATTCAAATGACGTTCTTCAGAAGGTATTACAATATCTTTCACATTTTCTTTAATTGAAATCAGCGATCCCGTTTCCATATAGTCATATCTTCCGTCTGCCACAAGATATTTAATTGCAGCTCTTGCCTGCGGATACATCTGCACTTCATCAAAAATAATAACCGCATCTCTTTGCTTTAATTTTTTTCCAAAATGAGCCTGAAGCATCATAAAAAATGTATCCAGGTCATTTAAATAGCTTGCAAAATACTGCTCTACCTCCTTATCCTTCTTAGCAAAGTCAATTAAAATATAATTGTCATATTCCTTTTTGGCAAATTCTTCACAAACAGTTGATTTCCCAATACGTCTTGCTCCTTCAATCAAAATAGCTTTACTTCCGCTTGCTTCCTCTTTCCATTCAAGCAATTTCGAATATATCTTTCTTTTTAATACCATAGCCCCTCCAATTATACGCATATATACTATTCTTATATATTTTGATTATACGCAATATTTTATCATCCATTTTGATTATACGCAAGTTTCAATATATTTTATTTTATGATTATACGCGTTTTCGGAAAAAAATCCCTCCATCTACTATTCTTTCCATTTCTGGAAATAGTATCTGTAGATGAAAGGATTTTTATGCCTCTACAGTCTTAAATTTTTCTCAAATTCCAAAATTTTCTGCTCCTGGTATGCGCCTTCATAGGTTCCCTCCTGAAAGCGTTTTAATGCCTCCGGAAACTCTTCCCAGGATTCCCTCTCCTGGTATGCCAGAATGGGATAGAAAAATGTCCCCACTTCTCTTGCCGCTTCCAGATCAGACGGTGAATCGCCCACCATAAGCATCATTTGCGGGTCATATCCTTTTTCCTGCAACGCTTTTAGACATCTGGTTTTCGTTCCTGTTTCCTGGGACACCAGCACATCTGTATACTGTTCAATATTCAGGCTCTTCCACTCTTTTCTTATCTCAGAACCATTGGCAGACGTCACAATCGCCACATCTCCACATTCATGAGACAGCTTCACAGCCTCCATAGCTCCTTCAAAGAGTTGTTTCTTGCTCATGGACACCATCATAAGAGACTGATTTACTAATTCCGACCATTCCAGCGCTTTCTTAATACATGGATTTCCTGTTTCTTCATAAGCCCTGGCTGCGCTTTCGTTGGATAATTCTTTGGCACTTTTTACCCACTCCAGATAACCATCAAGACCTTCCACACGAAAATAGTTCTCATTAATATCTTCCAGCACCTTTCCCAGTCCCACAAAGCGATTTACTCCCCGGTCTTTACTGAGAAGATTAATTTTTCTCCACAGTCTTATGATTTCTTCCCGATACTTCGCCAAATCCCATTCATGAACAAGGCATGGACCAAAGCACCGCATATGCTTAATCTCCATGGTATCCAGGACGCATCCATCTGAATCAATACAAATTAACCGTTCCTTTGTTTTGTTGAATTTTTTAAGTTCCTCTTTCAATTCTCTTCCCCCTGTCGCTCACATTTTAATTTGATAATGTAATTATACACTTCTAAAATCTGAGCCGCAAGAAAGAATCCTTTAGAATCAATGGAGAAATTCTACAAATTCCTACTGATAATCCTTCATGTACTCCCCATGAGCTTCAATTAACTCATCACACATACGGATAATATCATCAATATTCAGCTCTGCCGCTGTATGGGGGTCCATCATGGCCGCCTGGTAAATTTTCTGACGGTCTTTGGTTACTGCCGCCTCAATGGTTAAAAGCTGGGGATTAATATTTGTTATATTCATAGCCGCAAGCTGTGTCGGCAGTTTTCCCACTTTTGTTGGATGCACTCCTGTTCCGTCAATATAACAAGGAACTTCCACACAGGCGTCTGCCGGAAGGTTTTCAATATAGCCTTCATTCAACACATTTCCGCCAATTTTATAAGGCTTATCTGTCACTACAGCCTCCATAATATAAGAAGCATACTCATGGCTTCTCTCATGGGTAATCTTTCCATCCTTTAAGATATCTTCCCTCTCTTTTTCCCATCCTTCAATCTGATTGATACAGCGTCTTGGATATTCATCCAGAGGAATGTTGAATTTCTCAATCATCTCAGGATATTTATTCTTAATAAAGAACGGATTGTACTCTGCATTATGTTCACTGGATTCTGTGCAGTAATATCCCAGATGGCGAATGTACTCAAAACGCACCATATCATCATGCTTTTCAGAGGCGTTTTTCTTTGCCGCGCGCTTTCTGATTTCCGGATATAAATCATTTCCATCTTTATCCCGGATTTCCAGCAGCCATCCCATGTGGTTAATTCCCGCGATTAATTCCTGTCTGCCCTCTAATTTATCCTGCATATCCAGTTTTTCCAATAATTTCTCAGAACATACCTGTACACTATGACACAAACCTACGGTTCTGATTTTGGTATATCTCTGCATATAACCTGTAAGCATTGCCATAGGGTTGGAATAATTCAGGAATAAAGTATTTGGACACACCTCTTCCATATCCCTTGCAAACTCCTCCAGTACAGGAATAGTTCTAAGCGCACGCATAATTCCCCCGATTCCCAAGGTATCTGCAATGGTCTGCTTTAAACCATATTTTTTCGGAATCTCAAAATCTGTAATTGTACACGGGTCATAGCCGCCCACCTGAATTGCATTTACGACGAAATCCGCATCTCTTAAAGCCTCTCTACGATTCTCCACGCCCAAATAGGTTTTAATCACAGCCCGGTCTTCGTTTACATTATGATTAATGGCACTCAAAATAATTCTGGAATCCTCCAGCCTCTGGGCATCAATATCATATAATGCAATTTCACTTTCGCAAAGTGCTGGCGTACACATACAATCTCCCAATACATTTCTTGCAAACACCGTACTTCCTGCACCCATAAACGTAATTTTCACCATAATCTTTACCTTCCTCTCTTACATTTACATTTTATCCTGGGCAGCATATCCCTTTGCCCCCATAACAATCAGTTCCATCTTTTCTTCCCTGTACATACGCGGACTTTTTCCGCAGTGCTGCTTAAATACTTTTGAAAATGCAAGCTGATCCGCATACCCCACCGAAGCGGCCACTGCATTAACAGACAAATCCGTCTTCTTTAACAGGGATTTCGCCTTTTCAATTCTTAAATTTACCAAAAACTCCTGGGGAGAACATCCCACTGCCTTCTTAAAACTGCTGGTAAGGTAACTTCTGTTTACCCCTATAAAATCCGCCAGTTGTCCAATTCTCAAAGGTTCACTGTAATGATCCTTCATATATTCCATAGCGTGTTTCACATACACAGACCCCGGATAAGAACGCCCATTATTTGTTCCGTCTTCCACAGAATTTTTTGCATAATCTTCCATAAATGCCGCAAAACACAACATCAGCATGGCATTTCTGGTCAGTTCGTCCCCATAGGAAAGCTGATGCGCTTCCAGCATCCGGTCAATATAAGCTGAGATTTTTTCCATACATCCAATTTTACGGGTTGGATTTTTAAGAGAAAATCCGGCGCCGCTGACACATTCATCTGCTTTCAATCCAACAAAGCCAATCCACATATAACACCAGGGATCATCCTTATCAGCTTCATACCATGCCTCTACTCCCGGAGGAATCAGAAATGCATCTTTGGGCCCCAGCTTATATTTTTTCTTATTTATTTCCAGTGTGCCCTGCCCTTCTTTTACCACATGAAGGACATAGGCTTCCCTCTTATTTGGCCCAAAACGGTAGCCGGACTCACAATATTCCCAGCCACAATATGTCAGGCACAAATCTACAGAATCTTTCTGCAAATCCTCCAGACATTTATATCTGGCATGACTGGTAAACCCCATTGTACGGCTCAAGCAATCCACTCCTTTACTTTTCGGACTTTATGGTTCTGCTTTTTCAATCACATAGAGCAATGATGCAAAATCCCCGCCTTCTTTATTTAAAAGTTCTCTGTCTACAGGAATCCCTGCGTACATTAACTCATCTCCATAAGCCCGGTATACTGTATCGTTACATTTTACCTCATACAAAGTATCTTTGTCCAATCCTTCCAGGCGAAAACGCAGCCAGGACGCATTAATCTTATTCAGCCTCTGATAAAAAGCTGCTACTGCCTGATTCTTGTCAGGAGATACCACTATCCATGCAGTTTCATTCCCCTTAAAAGGACTAAGCAAACGGTAAAAGTCTCCTTCTACCTGAATGAGCCTGCGGTATTTTTTCATAAATGCCACTTGTTCTTTCACCTGAACCATTTCTTCTTCGCTCAGAAGATTCAGGTCAAGCTCATATCCAAAGGTTCCGAAATATGCCATATTCGCCCTGGTAGAAAGGGGTGTGATTCTCAAAAGCTGATGGTTCGGCACAGCCGAAACATGAGAGCCCATGCTGACCAGCGGATAAACATAAGATGTCCCATACTGAATTTTTGCCCGTTCAGAAGCATCTGTATCATCACTGGTCCATGTCTGGGGAGCAAAAAACAGCATTGCCGGGTCGAACCGGGCGCCACCACTTGCACAGGATTCAAAGAGAATCTCAGGAAATTCCTCTGTGAGCCTTGTATACAAATCATAAACTCCAAGAATATACCGGTGCATCATTTTTCCCTGGTCTTTAGCAGCTAAACCTCTGCTGTAAGGTTCAGACATATAGCGGTTCATATCCCACTTAATATAGGAAATCCTGGACTCCCGGAGAATTTTGGAAATCATTTCATAAATATAATCCACCACTTCTTTTCTGGAAAAATCCAATACATGCTGATGCCTTCCATGGGACTCAAATCTTTCCGGCACACCAACAATCCAGTCTGGATGCGCCCGGTACAAATCACTGTCCTTGTTCACCATCTCAAGCTCTACCCACAGACCAAATTTCAGCCCCATTTCTTCTACCTTACGGGAAAGTCCGGCAATGCCATCCGGCAATTTTTCCAGATTTACATACCAGTCACCAAGACCTCTGTAATCATCATTTCTTGCGCCAAACCAGCCGTCATCCAGAACAAACAGCTCCACACCTGCTTCTTTTGCCTTTTTTGCAATAGAAAGAATCTTTTCCTCTGTAAAATCAAAATAAGTTGCTTCCCAGTTATTTAACAAAATCGGTCTTGGCTGTTCTTTCCACTGACCGCGCATTAAGTTCTTCCTGTACAGGCGGTGATAAACCTGGCTCATTTTATTCAGCCCCCGGTCACTATAGACCATAACAACTTCCGGCGTCTGAAAACTCTCTCCTGTTTCCAGCTTCCAGTGAAATCCTTCGGGATGAATCCCCATAAGCACTCTTGTCATGTCAAACGTAGATACCTCTGTCTGCGCCAGAAAATTTCCGCTGTATACCAGACTGAATCCATAAACTTCTCCCTGACTCTCTGTTGTATCAGGACGCTTTAAAGCCAGAAACGGATTATGTTCTGCCCCTCCGGCAGTACCATGGATTCCCTGCACTGCCTGGATACCCATCTCTAATTTCCGTTCCTTCACATAGCGTTCTCTTGCCCACGCACCGGACAAATGCACCATTTCAAAATCCATATCCTGAAATTCCACACTCATACTCAAGGCTCTGTCCAAAACAATACTTTCTTCTCCTTTGTGCACAAGCTTTGCATTCCTGGTAATCACCGGATACTCCTCAAACATTGTGTAGGAAAGAATCAAATCTGTGTTTATCACTTCATCATGCAGACAGATTTCCAGAGTACACACCTCATGCTCATTATTTGTATATACTGCCGGAAGAGGTGACAAAGACTTTTTCCCCTGATAAATTTCATGGGAAACATAAGTAAAATTCACAATCCGGCTTCCATTTTCCTGTAAAATACTAAGGGCAGGACTCCTGTAGTCCCCTGTTCCGTACACCGGATATTCCTGTTTCGTGTATTCCATGGATAATACTCCAGGTTCCGGCACACACACAGAAGTCAGCGGACGGGAAATTGCCTCATGCAAATGCATAAAACTTTCCCTGTCCCGAATGACTTTTCCGTAGTACAGGTTTTCTAACTGTCCGTTCTCCATAACCCGAATGATATAACTTACTTCCTTATTATAAAAATGAAAGGTTTTTTCCTGTTCATGAAAGATAATTCCCATAAATTTCCTCCTAAAATTTCAATAAGGCTGGCGCAATCCCTGCACCAGCCTGTCCTTCATTTTTTAATCTTATAATTTTCCACCGCTGGTTGCAATTCCTTCGATAAACTGTTTCTGGAAAATCGCATAAATAATAATCATAGGAATACATGCAATCAAAGATGCCGCCATAAGTTCCGGGAACTTAGATGCATACTGTCCCTGCATTTTTGCCAGAGCAGAAGACAATACCAGCATATCCTTATCTGTATTTACAATCATTGGCCACATCAGGTCTTTAAACGCAAACACTGCAGTAAAGATTCCAAGGGCTACCATGCTGGATCTGGTAAGAGGCGCCATAATATACAGGAAGGTCTGTCCAATATTACATCCATCCAGTCTGGCCGCTTCTTCCAGATCATTGGGAAGTCCCATATAACCCTGACGAAGCAGGAAAGTACCAAATGCAGTTACCACACCTGGAAATACCAGAGCAAAAATAGTATTCAGCATACCCATTTTACTTACCATCAAATACTGTGGAATCAGGAAAATCTGCGCCGGAACCATCATCTGAATCAGCACCAGGGAAAAGCAGAAATTTTTTCCTCTAAAGTGCAAACGGCCAAAGGCATAACCTGCCATAGTCGCTGTAAGTACTGCGCATAATACACGGAAGAAAATCAGCAGCAATGTATTCTTATACAATAACAGGAAGTTCATATTTTCCATAACTGCTTTAAAAGAATCTGTTCTCCATACCTTTGGAAAGATTACAAAGGGATTTACAGATGTTGCTTCTGTAACAGATTTAAATGCAGTAAGTATCATCCATAAAAAAGGAACCAGCATTGTAATTGATACAAAAATCAACACGGCGTGTATCACAACCGTAACAATTTTCTTTTTTGTTTCCATACTCTTCATTCTGCTTCCCCCTTAATTGTAAAATACCCATTTCTTCTGTCCAATCATCTGGAACACTGTAATAATCATAGTAAGAACAAGAAGAAGAACTACAATCGTTGCACCATAACCCATGTTCTTGTTTACGAATGTATACTGATAGAACAGATATACCAGAGACTGTGTTTTCTCCAATGCCGGGTTGGTTCTGTCCATAACCATATAAATCAGGTCAAACACCTGAAGAGAACCAATGATACGTGTTACCAGTACAAAGAAAATCGTTGGAGATAACAATGGCAGAGTCACATGGAAAAAGCTTTTAATTCCAGTCGCTCCATCCAACTGCGCAGCCTCATAATAATCATGAGGAATCTCCTGCAAACCGGAGAGGAACAATACCATGTTATAGCCAATAATAGACCATACACCAATAATAGCAATGGAAAATACCGCAATCTTAGGGTCCGAAATCCATTTCACATTTGTATGAAATACATTATTAATCAAACCAAACTCTGAGTTAAACAGCCATCTCCAGACCATAGCAACTGCAGCCGGCGCCGCTACCATAGGAAGGAAAATAATGGTTCTGTATGCAGAACGCCCTTTCATCTTCCGGTTCAAAAGCACAGCCAGCACCAACGCAATAATAATTGAGAAAGGAACTTCCACAATGGCATATTTTACTGTATTCAGCAATGCCTGCCATACTTCAGAATCTCCAAAAACTTTGATATAGTTTTCTGCTCCAATAAAGATATTCCCCTTGCCAAAATCACCGGTTTTGAAAAAACTCTGGTAAACAGTCTGGAAAATAGGAATAATATTTAATACAATCAACCCTATCATGGTCGGAAGTATAAACATCCAGCCCCATAGGCATTCGCTACGTTGTCTGCCTGTACGTGCAGGTTTTCCTTTCTTTGCCACGCCAATCCACTCCTTTTTTTAATAAAGGGCTGCCGCTTTTTGATATTTCCCAGCGACAGCCCTTCTTATCTTTAACTATCTGTTACAAAATATCCTGTACTAAAAATTATTTTCCTTCTTCTGCCAGCTTTTCATTCATCTGTTCAGCCATTTCTTTACAAGCATCTTTCATAGATTTTTCACCCAGATAAACACCTTTTAAGATTTCATTATCTTCATTTTCCCATGTAACAGTTGTTTTGGAGTATGGTCTGATTTCCATATCTTCCATCATGTTGATATAAGCCTGAAGATTAAAATCTGCTGATTTTGCCCATGCATCAGAAGTTCCATTGTAAGCTGACATTGTAACTCCAAGTTCAGCCTGTTTTTTCTGTGCTTCTTCAGAGCCAAGATATTCGATTAATTTCCATGCTTCTTCGGTATGTTCGCCATTTGCTGCTGCTGCCCATCCAAGACCATTATATAAGGATACTCTTCTTCCTGTTGTAGCGCTTTTTGGAAGTTCTACCAAATCACAGTTTTCTGCTGTGTACTCGTTGTCTCTGTAAGCTGCAACCATCCAGGAGCCCTGTGGAACCATAGCTACTTTACCAGACTGGAAGAGTACATCTTCACCATTTTCAGCCATTACCTCAAGTGGAGGCATTACACCATCTTTAATCCAGCCTTCCAGCATTTCCATAGCTTCAATGGTTTTTGGATCATCCCAACCGGACTTTGTCTTATCATCACTGATAATATATCCGCCATTATCATAAATCAGATTATAATATCCTGCCTGGTTATTATCATTTCTTAACGCAAGACCATACTGGCTTCCATCTTCTTTTGTCAGTTTCTTAGCTGCTTCTGTCACATCATCCCAGGTCCAGTCTGCTGTAGGATATGCCAGTCCGGCTTCATCAAACATAGCCTTGTTGTACCAAAGAGCAATGGTATCCACGTCTTTTGGTACTGCAAAATATTTGTCATCATATGTATATAAGCCCCAGATATCTTCCGGATAGTTTTCCGGATCAATCTTATCGCTCTCTGCAATCTTATCTGTCAGGTCAAGAAGCATATCATTGGACATGTATCTTTCGCTTTCATTAGAATGCATCCAGAATACGTCAGGAAGAGAACCACCCTGTGCGCCTGCTTCCAGCATGGTCCAGTATTCTTCCCATTTTACCACACTGAGCTTTGTTTTGATTCCTGTTTCTTCTGTAAAGTCTGCCAGGATTTCTTTAATACCAGGTTCCTGGTTTGCATCCCAGATAGAAACAGATAATTCTACATCTTTGGAATCAGAACCCTTATCAGATTCCTTATTTGCCTCTGTTCCTTCTTCTTTTTTTCCGTCATCAGAAGAACCGCCACAAGCTGTCATTGAAAATACCATTGCACTTGCAAGTGCTAACGCCATTACTTTTTTTAATTTCATGATTTTTTCCTCCCTTTAACATTTTTCGTCATATTGCCGATATCTACTCTGTATCAGCCAGTACATTTATTATAGTTGCATATGTTATTATGTTAAATAGCCATATGTGTTTCATATATGTAAAAATGTTGTTTATTTGTATGATTTGATAAATACTATCCAACTTTCTTTGTCTACTATTGTGCTTTTTTGTATCAAATTGTCTTTTCTTCTGCTATAATCATTGTACTTTTGTTGCTTATAACTTATTTTTGCTATGTTCCCCCCTCACTTTTTCACTTGTTTTTACGCCATTATTACATATTATTGTTATCATTTTTACATATACCTCCTATTAAAAACAGTAATTCCATCATTTGCTTTGCATTCCACACAAATTAATGCTAAAATACCCTGTAGAAATTTATGGCCTATGCCGGAAAGGACACATTATGAATTTACTAAACGAAGATAATATTGTGCATATTTTTTTAAATAAAATCGGGGATATTGTAATCGCAAATCTGCTCTTTATCCTTTGCTGCATCCCCATTATTACCATTGGCCCTTCGCTGACAGCTCTTTATCACTGTATGCTGCGCACAGTAAAAGGCAACAATAACGGTACTACCAAAACCTTTTTCCGCGCTTTTAAAGAAAACTTCCGGCAATCTCTCCTGGTCTGGCTTGGACTTCTGGCAGTTGGTTTCCTGCTATTCACCAACATCCGGTTCCTGGAAAGCACGACCTCTGCGGCAAGCAAACCTCTGTTTTATCTTTCCCTTGGAATCACAGGGCTTGTAGTAGTTCTGGCTCTGTATATTTTTCCTGTAATTGCCGCATTTGCCAACACAACCATAAACCTCATTAAAAATGCCTATGTGTTTGCATTTTTACATTTTCCTTCTACCTTGCTTATTGCAGTAATTACCATTCTTCCTATGTACATGACTTACCAGGACTTAGAACTTATGCCCCTGTATGCCTGCTGCTGGTTCTTTTTCGGTTTTGCGCTTACTGCTTATGTCGATTCTCTTTTGCTGTACCGGATGTTCAAACCGTTTTTAGAGGCAAAAGAAGACGAAAATTAAACCGTTTTTCGCATAAAAAATCACTGCTCCCACTTTGAGGGATACAGTGATTTTTCTTCTTTTTATTCTATTCACATCTTTCCAGCACCAATGGTCCATCCTTCTGTTCCAGAACGAAATCTTCTCCTTTGCTTTCCAGAACACACTCACCCAGACGCCATTTTCCCTGTGGAAGCCGCACCTTGCGCTGCATTATGCCTTTTTTATCAACAGGCGCTGCCAGCAGTGTATCTCCAATCATAAACTGATCCATCAGTCTTTCCATGCCCTGACCAGGGAACACATATTCCATATGACGCACAATAGGTTCTCCCGTCTTTTGGGCACATTCCACTGCTTCCAGAATCTGTGGCAAATATTTTTTCCGCACTTCCATGGCTTTTAATACCTTCTGATAATCTTCCTCTCCCAAAAGCCGCCATGGCGCTGCAGAAAACTGCATAACCGGCGTTAATGCAGCCACTTCACAATACCGCACAAACAATTCCGGCTCAAACTTTTTCTCATAATCTTCCCAGAAGCTCAGGTACTCGCCCCCGCCAATCATATCCGGGCTGCCAAACGGATGTCCTGTAAGCCCCTGAATCAGAGTTCCCGGAATCAGACCGCCTACTCCGTTCTCTTTCCAGGAATGGTGCTTGTCGCAAAGCCTCTGCATCAGAGAGTATCCGCCGGTCTTAAAACAGGTACGCAATTCATTAAATGCATACTGCTCACCAAAAGCTGCCCATAATCTGGACATTTCATTGGTATTCACATCCTGGCACATCTTATCTCCTGGTGTGTAATACCTTGGGTCACCGGCATCAAATTTAAACCCATCCACTCCAAGCTCCTGTAATTCATCCATCTGTTCTTTCAGCCATCCTATTGCTTCCGGATTGGTCAGATCCAGACCGGCAGAAAATCCATTCCACCACTCGATAATTCTTGTTTTACCTTCCGGGGTCTCTATAAGCAGTCCCTTATCTCTGGTCTCCCGGTATTCCACAGTATCAGGCGTAACAAAGGGACAAATCCACAACATCACCTGAAATCCCATGTCATGAAGCTGTTTCAACATTTCCTTTGGATTTGGGAAATAATCTTTTCGAAACTCCCATTTTCCATAATAAGGAGACCATCCGTCATCAATCATTAACACACCTGGTTCCAAACCATGGTCCAGAATTCCCCTGGCATATTCCAGCACCTTATCCTGCTTCTGATAAAAGGTCAGTTCAATCCAGGTATTGTACACAGGCGCTTCAAAAAAACGGTTTGAAAGTTTAATATCATGGAAAGGAAAATGCGCCTTCATGGCAGCAAGATAAGCCCCACGCAGGTTTTCAAATCCTTCTTTCAGCAAAATCTCTGCTTCTCCTTCTACCTGAATCCTTCCTTTATCAAAGCAGATTTTAAAGCCTTCTTCGCTCCACAGATATCTTCCCTTGCTGGACAGAAACAAAGGCATCAACTGATTGTCCGTAGGATTTTCCCTGAAATCCCATTCTATGCAGTCCTCTTCTCCAATGGGCTGTCTGTATCCCTCATAAACTGCGCCACCGTACCAAAATTCCCGTTCTAAAAGCTTAAATTCCATCCGCTTTTGCCTCCTTTATTCACAACACTCTACAAAGTGTACCTGCACGCTCTGATAATCATCCCATATCACAGGAAGAAGATATCCACCGTTCATCAAAGCCGCGCCCGAATACTTCTCTCCTGTTCCTTCTACCTCATAAACTGCCTCTGGTTTTAAGCCATTTATACGAACTGTATACGGCATAGCATATGCCCGGACTCTCAGGGTCACCACATTCAGAAGAGCCTCTGTTCCATCCTCTGCTGCAAATTCCCAGGCAACATAAGGAGATTTCCGTCCATCGTCAGTAAGACGATAATAATCCCCCTGCTGAATCAGAGAATAGTACTTCTTAAACTCCTCAACCTGGATTTTTACCATGTCTTTTTCTTCCTGAGACAGTCTGGTAATGTCTAATTCATAGCCAAAAGTGCCTGCCATAGCTACAATTCCCCTGGTCTTCATGGATACACTTCTGCCAGTCTGGTGGTTCGGGCACACAGACACATGAGAACCAACAGTAGAAATAGGATAACCAAAGGATGTACCATACTGGATATCCAAACGTTCTATGGCATCGGTATCATCACTGCACCAAATCTGTGGATGATAATACATCATGCCTGCATCAAATCTTCCGCCGCCTCCGCTGCATCCTTCAATTAGCAGATTCGGAAATCGCTGAGTAAGCTTTTCCAGGAAATCGTACAAGCCCAGAATATACCTGTGGAACACCTCACCCTGTCTGTCCGCAGGCAATTTCGCAGACCAGACATCTGTTAAATGCCTGTTTGCATCCCATTTTACATATTCAATATTGGCGCTTTCCAGAATTTCACACATTCTATCAAAAATATAAGTTCTCACATCTTCCCTGGAAAAGTCCAGAACCAACTGATGTCTGGCCCGTGTAAAAGAACGTCCCGGAACAGTAAGCGCCCAATCCGGATGCGCCCTGTACAAATCACTGTCCTCTGAAATCATCTCCGGCTCAAACCAGATACCAAATTTCATTCCGGCTTTGTTCACTTCCTCTACCAGATTCTTTAATCCACCTTTTAGTTTCTTTTCATTTACAAACCAGTCGCCCAGCCCGCTGTAATCACTGTCACGCTTTCCAAACCAGCCATCATCCATAACCAGCATTTCAATTCCCAGCTCTTTGGCATCTTTTGCAATAGCCACCAGCTTTTCCGGTGTGAAGTCAAAATAGGTTGCCTCCCAGTTGTTAATCAGCACTGGTCTTCTTTCTGTTTTATACTTTCCTCTGCACAAATTGTGACGGATCACCTTATGGTAATTTCTGGAAAGCTGACCCAGTCCATTTTCTGAAAAGGAAAGAATGACTTCCGGCGCAGTAAAGGATTCTCCCGGCTCTAAATGAAACTCAAACTGTGTATCCTGGATTCCTACCGTAAGACGTGTAAGATCCATTTGAGATACTTCTGCCTGAATAGAAAAATTGCCGCTGTATGCAAAGGATGCGCCATAGCACCAGCCATACTCCTCATTGGCATCCTGTTTACATAAAATCACAAAGGGATTCTGCTGATGACTGGAATATCCTCTTCTGCTTTCCACTCCCTGGAATCCATGCTGCAAAGGAGAACGCTCCATCTTTCTCTCCATGGCATGACGTCCATAAAAATGCAGCATATCCATATCCTTGTTATCAAAATCAAGTCCCATGGAATATGCTCTCAAAAGCCGCACCTGCTCCTCACTTTGATTTACAATCTTACATGCTCTTGTAATCACGTCCAAATCTTCAAATACACCATAATACAAAACCACTTCCAGATTCTTGTATTCATCTCTTAAGGTGATTTCCAGTGTTTCCGCTTTTTCTTCTCCCTGATACATAGCGGGCAGGCCTTCCAGGGCATATTTTCCCTCTTTCACTTCATAAGATACAAATCGTAAATCTGTTACATGGCTGCCATCTTCATAAACTGCATGAAGGCAATAATCCCTGTAATCACCTGTTCCATAAGCAGAATACTCTAAAAGTCTGGTATCCAGTGAAAAACGCCGGTCCACAATTTCCTGAGGCTGTCCGGAAAAACCTCTGTCCATAGGGCATACCAGATAGGACATGTCCACATCTCCAATCACAGGCCCATAATAATTATGAAATAAAAATCCCCCTTCTTCCTTCATCTGATATGTGGAACTCTTTGTCTGAAGAGTAAACTCATGATTTTTGCATACAATCCCCATTTCTGCATCCTCCTGTCAAATTATAAAATCAAATCAACCTGTTTCATAGCCTTACAAATGCCATGATTTTTCACACTTCCTATGATTCCTTATTATATAATTTTTCTCAGATGCATTCTATATCTATTTGAATTTTAAACTTGTTAATTTGTTAGATTTTTTCTGTGAACTACTCATTGTCTAAAGCCAATGAACTTCCTGCTTCGCAGACCTCGTAATCTACTATCTCCACAAGCGTTAATTCGGATAGTCCCTACCCTCTTATTGGTTCTTATGCCATCTGTCTTAATCCCTCTGTCAATATGTTCTTCGCTGCGTTTATGTCTCTATCGTGCTTTGTGCCACAGACAGGACATACCCATTCCCTTATTGATAAATTTTTTGTTTCTGTATTTTTGTATCCGCAAATGGAACACAACTGACTGCTGGCATAGAATGTATCTATCTTAACATATTTCCGTCCATTCCATTTTGCCTTATACTCTAATTGCCTTGTTAGTTCGTACCATGATACATCACTTATAGACTTTGCCAGATGATGATTCTTTATCATATTTTTTATCTGCAAATTTTCCGAAACGATCACTTGATTTCCGCTGATAATCTCGTGCGAAATTTTATGCAGGTAATCTTTTCTGACATTTGTTATTTTCTCATGGCATAATGTTATCTTTTTCTTGGTTTTATAATAATTTCGACTTCTCTTTTCTTTATGCGCTAATTGTCTTTGTAATAACTTTTGGATTTTCGTATTTCTTCCCAGCAGAGGTAATACATAAATCCTTAATGCCTAAATCTATTCCTGTATTTTGATTTGTATATGGCAATTCTATCTGTTCTA